>Ga0116227_10002324_pt1 | contig 43331 bp, 41 predicted proteins | sample S1TSphgellanicum_FD_89693 | JGI IMG/M metagenome (GOLD analysis project Ga0116227, IMG submission 89693) | Host-associated microbial communities from peat moss isolated from Minnesota, USA - S1T2_Fb - Sphagnum magellanicum MG | ecosystem: Host-associated > Plants > Peat moss > Unclassified... | reverse complement strand
TTTTCAAGCTTATCCTTTTTTTCTTTTTTTTATTCTTTTTTTTTTTTTTTGAGTTCCAAAAAATATTATAAATCTTCACTTGGTTCACCCATGGTCATGAAAATCCTTCCAAAAGGACAAAAAACTTCAAAGATACGGTACTTGTTTGGTGATATGTGTGTCTACTTTACTTAGTTATGTTATATTATCATAATCCACCTACTAATTTTACCAAGTATTAAACAAAAAATTATTTAACGAAAAATTCATGATTATTAAATAATAATAATAATAATAAATATTATTATTGGCATTAGTATAAAATAATATTTAATTAATAAATAAATAATATTCATTATATACCAATGTTGTACTAATTTAGGTGATATATATATATATATATAATATGTATTAACTTAAACTAGTTATGGTATCTAACCAAAGTTATTATAGTCTTTTGAAAGTTTTGAAATATTGTAGTACCTTTTCAAAGTCGGGTGCAAAGTAATTTTTTTCCCCGAATCCTTCGATAAGGTTTTTGTAATGTTCTTAAAATCTCCAATTTTGAATGAGTTGTAAATTAGTTAAAAAAACAAATCAGCCCAATTCCAAAATGGAAAGTTAACTATAATAAAGTTGGGAAATGCCCAAATTTACAAATGTACCTTTCATTTCATCCATCCACCAATCTAAATTGTCATTTGACCAAAAATTAGATTACCAACTTGTGATGATGCAACATCACCTAAGGGTAAAATGATGTTTGATAACATCACAATTTTAGTTGACCTTTTAATTGAAAGTCAACTAAGAAAATATTCAATGTAAACTAGTTGCAAAACATGGTCCCCTAGTTGAGGACCATCTTTAATTGTTGACCAATTTTGTTGGCAACTCAACTTATTTGATTTTTTGATTTTAAAATTTAAATTTTGTAGTTGAAAGTATGTAGTTGGAAATGACATCTAGTCAAAAGTTTTTTGGTTTAAAAAAATAGGTTTTTCTTTTAGTGTATGAAAGGCAAGAAGGTGCTAACCAATGTGGGGCAAATTTTTTTTCAAAAATAATAATAATGGTTTTGATTTTTCCCAACATTGGTGCTAAATAATGCTGTCAAATTTCAATTTTTAGGTCAGTTTTGTGTTTGGTTCTCAAGTTGATTCTAGGTCTTTCAATCATCAACTTTAAATTTTGAAAAAAAACTTAAACCCCAATACAAACTTGGTTTTCAAACTAGACCCAAACCAAACCCCCAAACCCATTAGTTCATTTTTTTCTTTTATAAATTTTTTAAATCAACTAAGGTTAGACATGTTGTTAATTTGTGAACAAAAAATTTTAGGTATAAATTATTTTTGAAATAAGAAATTGGGGGTTAAGGAAGATGGGTTTAAACTAGTGTTATCTGATTCTTGATTTTGATGGAACTTTTGGTGCAAGTTTAAAGATGGTTATCTAGATTTACAAGACTTTTAGTTTCAAATACTAAACTAAAACATTTTGAGCATCAAACAAAAATATATACTCACACTCATGAGAAGTGAAGTATTAATGTAGAGAAAATTGTGGAGGTATGCAACAAAATAAAATAAAATTTAACAACCAATGAAACAAGACATCAAACTCATTATTTTTTCTCCATTTGAAAAAGAAGTGGCTTGTTTTTTTGAGAGAGGAGAATTCATTTTTAAAAGCCTTGGCGCTTATGTTTTCAAAGAACATGAACTTGTTTTACAAATACAATAGGGTGAAAACACAATTAGGTGAATTGTTTGGACTATCACATTTATAACTTTTTTGGATTATACATGAACTTAAAATGTAAAATCATATCAAACATTAAAATTTTCAGTTTTTTCATTATCCATGTTGTAATAGACTTCAATGAAAATACTATTAAAAATTATGGATGAGCTTTAAGAAAAGAATGGACTCATTATGGACTTTCAAAATGATGACATTATGTTTGTCACACATAGAAAATGATAAATGTGGATTCAAAAAATATGTCATAGTAATATCAAAATTATAATCTAAAAATAGGCCACCATAAAATGAATAATGTAATTGTAAGATGCATTGAAATTATTCCAAAATAATTTTTTTTCATATGTAAAAATTTAATTCATCGTGATTTTCATCATTTTTTACAATTGATATTCCATTTCACATTGAACTAAGAACTAGGAGTCTTTGAATGTTAAAAACCAAGTCTAAAACCAAAGTTGAAGGTGTTTTTAAATCTTTAAATTTCCATCCACCAAAATAAGTGATTATTTCAAATTTTTACATTAAAAAAATGAACATGAGGTTCTTTTGACAAGTAACAACTAAACAATGATGGTGTTATAATTGAACATGAAATATAGGGCACCAATAGAGTACTAACATGACCTCCAACATTCCATTATTCAACTAAATACCCCTAAGGGGCCTAACAAGCTATGTCTTGCATGTGCCATGAAATTGCACAATTATGTCATAGGGTTTAATTTATTTTAACCTATTTACAAAGGAAATAAAGTAGAGCATTCCTTTTACTTGGTGTTTAGAAATAGGCTAAAATAGATAGGTTAGTGAATGAACATTTAAGAATTCAAAGGAAGTCGAATCCTCACATATTGTTGGTATGTTTATATTTAGCTAAAAAAACATTTGTAACCTCCACCTAATGCTTCCAAGGCAATAAAAATTATTCAATTTGGTAAAGGAATGGGGAAGATATGTAATGTTTTGTGTAAAGGGGTTGAATGTTCGGTGATGGATGAATTTTTAAAAAGTAAAATTTTGAGCTTAAATTCTTTGATAGTTACATCTTTTTGCCTATGGAATACAAAGATTTTTTTGTGAAACCTTAGTTGGTGCACCCATCACATTTTGAATCACTCAAAACGGACTAAAAATGAAGAAGATATGGGGCTAGAACTAAAGAAGGGTCTAGAGTTTTTTTATAAAAAATTGAAGCAAATTATCACTCACCCTCTTTCTATGTAAGGCCACCAAAAAACTCACATTTGCTTCTATCAAAACATAACAAACAATTGGGAGACATTATAAGAATAGACAATTATAGCCCAAGTTCTAAATTCCCAAAGATTTTTAAAAATGATTTCAAATCCTTTTCCATGTCCATTGGCACAATTACACCGTGCACATGCACTTGCATATGTAGAAAAGTACATTTGAGCAATGTGTGCATTACCTCTGAACATTTTGGCAATCTCATGCTATAAGACCATAACCCTTTGCATTCTTCACCCATTGGTAGAGGTCGACCTCCCCCTCTTGTAAATGATTTCCATCCAAAGACACATGTTACTTAAGACCAACAAGCATTTATATTTTTTTGGCACATTTATTATGTCTTTCATCTAATGGTCCTTTAGGTATGGTGTATGAAGTTTAACAAAATTATTTTGTCCCAAATAACTTTACAAGTGGCTTTGATATTTTTGGAACTATATGGGCACATTATTGTAGTCAAATTCCCCCAACCAAATTGTGTTTGCTTACAGCATCACAATTATTAGTTTTGGAGAAGAAAACTAATGGCATCTAACCCATTGTGATTAGAGAAGTGACTTATCAGTTAGTTGGTTGCACATTCACCATTTAGTTCAAAGATACATTTGCAAAACATTTCAATCCTCACCAATTTTGGTGTGGTGTCATAGGACGGATGTGAAACAGTGGTCCACAAGGTTCATGTTATGTTGGATTTGCATCCAAATTAAGTGGTATTATATGTGGACATTTGTAATGCCTTCAATTCCATATCACAAATAACCATTTTCCAAGAGTTGTGGTCTTTTAACAGTACCTTGGATCAACTTTTCCCATTTGTCTGACGATAATATCCATGCCCATCCCCACTATATTTCTTGCATGTTTTTTTACATTGGGATCTCATAGTCATTTTATCAAGTCTCATACACGACAAGGGGATCGTGTGGGCAAAGTGTTATTCACCTTAACACATCTTCACATTTTTCACCCTACTATATTAGCCCACCCTACTTGTGTTTTTCCCTCATTTGCTAATGATATGCATATTGTTGGTATTGTCTCAAATGTTGTACCTGCCATTTTACAATTATAGCTAAAGTTTATAACATGAAGGTTTTTCCATTCAACTAAAAAAATGTGTAATTTGGTTTCCATAGGGATTAGACCTATCCATAACACTTCCTCTAAGATTTTTTACACTTAACACAAGGTTTTCGTATTCAAATTACACCACTAGGTTCTATGCCATTTGTGGATTCCTTTGTTACAAAAGCATTTCAAGAGGATTTTAGCACCATAGTTAGTTTCCTTATGTTTGTAGATTCACAAGAATTTTTGTAATGCTTTTGTTTTGTTATGCTTAATGCCCATGCTATATTTTGTGTACCGTCACTATTACAAATCATGGTTTCTAAAGAGGTTCAAGTTCACTAATTTATTATTATTTATTAATGGACATGTACATTTTGACTAAAGGTCAAAAGCTTGAATGACACATCTATTTTTTTATTAATCAACTTGATTATAGTGATTTATTTGACTAAATATATTTAGCCAAGTTGTATAACCTTAGTCAAAATGGCCAATGAATTTCAATCAAATGAAACATTTGATCAAGATGACCAATGTGCTTTAATCAAATGCAACATGGTTATCTACCATTCACTTACTCACCCACCTATTTACTTAGTTAGCTACTTATTTACCTATTACCCACCCACCAACTACTTACCTACTTACCTACCTATTTACCTATTTTTTCACTTTCATACAACCTACATATTACCTACTTACTACCCACACTAGAAGAAAAAGGCCAATATGTGACCAATGCATTTACAATTACTTACGACTATTTGGTTTTACAACAAAAATTTTGCCCTCTACAACTAGTGTGGCATCATGCTAACATTAACTAAATCACCTATGACTAGCTTGCGACTAGTCTCCGATTAAATTAGTTTACATCTACATATGCGTTGGACTTGCCCTCACATTTTTGGTACCATACCCACTTAAGCCCAGTCTTTGTCCCAAAGACTACACGATAGTTTGCAAGGTGAGAATATTCCGATTGATGGTATACTGGAAATGGACACTCCACTAGATTTCAATTTCGGTGAGACTTAGGAAAGGTCCCCTCCCAGATATGCAAAGGCATCATTTTCAATGTGGCTCTTTCACACCCCTGGTTCTATTGGAAATAGACTTCAACCGAAAAGGGAATCTCTTCTTTGGTAGTCCTCTTTACAAGGTTTAGAATACCACCTACGTGTTTTCGGTACATATGTGCAAACAATAAGGACACTACGACATGCTCTTCACATAGTCAATACTGAAAAGGAAGTGGCACTTGAAGAGGCTTTGAATGTGAAGACTGAGGTCATGTGTTTGAAAAACAAATTGTGCCAAGTTCAAACGTAAAATCGATAGGATGCCTTGACGATCTAGGCATTAGAATCACCCAACTTCATGGATATGCAAAGCTAGTTGGATAAGTTGTTGGCCGAAAATGAAGAACATTGAACTTAACTCCTTACCCTCCAAGATCAGTTGATGGTCATTCAAGCTGATCTAGATTGTTTTCAAGCTGAAAAAAAAAATCTAAAGGTGGAATACTAAAAAGTGGAACCCAACCGAAAATCCTTAGAGCTCCCTATTACAATGGATGTGCATGAGTTCAAAATTACAACAAACTGGGCCAAGCGTATGGAGAAGGAAACTACGGATTTAGATGCAAAACTACGCTCCCAGGTAGATGACTTGAAGAAGTCTACCAAAACCATTGAATGTATATAGCTAAATGTCCAAGAGTTGTCCTACCATGCTCCCATCATTCAGAAACAACTTGAGGACCTGCAGACGCAAATCCAATTCCTCAACTAGAAAGTTTAAAAGGTAGATTATTCCTTCCACTAGATGACTAAATTGGAAGTGATCAAAACCAAAAATGCATTCATGAAAAGAAAGCTCCTCATCGATCAATAGAAAGTAAGAAAGAATTGGGCTAAACAATGAGAGTTCTACAAGGCATAGATTACCGAAATTTTAAACGCTTTCATTAACTACCAAAAGGACGAAAAATTGTTGAGACTTCAGTTAAATGCCTATGCTTAACTTTCCCAGATTTTTTTGTACCTCCTTTTGTTGTTCATTCTCCAACTAGGATTTGTCCAGAACTAGATCTAGGACAGTTAATATGGGAGGAGCAGAAGAAGGAACTGGAACCACAATGGAGGTGGATTCCATTACTGCTGAACTAATAATCGAAAGCATTCAAGTTGCTCCCAATACCATTGAGGCTATTACCAAAACCATGCATCCCTCCACCCTATCCACCATCGTAGAATCTGAGAAGGGTACCAAAAACCTTCAACCAGGGGATGGCACTGGAGTTACTCCAATGGTAAAGTAGACAATTTTTTTTTGTAGAAATAAGATAGTTTTACTTGATCTCGAAGATCTGATGCAAAAATAAAAAGGAGGAAATTGTTAACGTTAAAAATTTCTAGACCAATTTTGTACCGAAAATTAAACTTTGCTAGTTTTTTATATATAAACCAATTTTACATTTCTATCAATTTCACATTTCTAACAACTTTAAGTTACTACCAGTTTTAGGTTAGAACCGATTTTAGTTTAGAACCAATTTTAGATTACTACCGATTTTAGGTTACTACCGATTTTGAGAAGTTGTTTATTAATAAAATTGAAATAACAGTTATCACTTCTTACTTCAGTTCTAAGTTCTAGATGTAGGATAAGGTTGGACAACTTGGAGTTTAGGAAGATTTTTAGGGATTTTTCAAATTTTTTAAGATCCCCACCGTTTTCTAATGGAATTGAAATCTTTTCTTGGGGAAGCTCAAGGGGTCTTTTTCTGATTTTTGTTTTCATATGATTATAATGTAATTTGACACTTTGAAGTTTTTTGCATGAAATGTGTTCTATTTTTTGCTAAAGTTTTTGCTTTGCAAAGTGTGTTGACGTTATCTTTCCCACTTGCTAATTTGACTACTTACTTTGAAGATGCCATAGAGTTGTTTATTGTTATTTTCTTTTTTTTAAAAAGAAAAAAGGTAGGTTATTTGCCTAACTATTTTCTACCTATTTTCAAATGACTATTTGTCATTAAACACTAGTAGAATTGAAGTGTTCAAGTCTATACTTATTTTCAATCAAATACCCAAAAACAGTTGAAAATTCATCGAATGAGCTTAATAACCACAAATAGGACTACAATCCTTGAATCCTTTGTCACCATTGGTTCATTTAATTGTGATCGCACCCATGTGGAGGTGAGGAGTTCAAGTCCCCACACTTGCAACCTAGGCTACCTTGGCTACTTAGGTGATCTAATTAGGTAACCTAGGTTGCAAAGCCTACTAGACCACTTAACGTAGGCTACTTGGCCTAGCCTAAATGGTTTGGTCTAGCTTAGGTAGCTAAGCTAGGTGGCCCGGCTTGAGCCTAGGACATAAGGATGGTAGGTAAAATAAAATTTAAAATGGCATTAATTATTAGGCTTATTAATTAGGTAGGTAAAGTAGGTAGTTTGTAGGAAATTAATTAATTAATTAATACTTTCACATTAATTTTAAATATTTTTTAAAATAATAGATATTTTTGGTTGTTGCCCAAACTATATTATTGTCACAATGGTTCAATAAAACAAACCTAATAAAAAAACCTGTAAAAAAACCAACCAAAAATACCCAATCAAAATGGATGGGTCCAAAATGACTTATCCAAAATGCTATTTTGGTCAAGTTGGACATGGGGGCAAAAGAACCATATGGGGGGCTTTTTTTATTGAAACTCCCTGTCAAATAGGTCATGATTTCTCGTAATGTTTAGTGATGTGAAATTAAAAAATTTGACAAAAGTTGAACATTTTTTATGGTGTAATCCAATTGGTAAGGACTTGGTTTATCATTGTGAAGATTTGGGGGTTCAATTCTTTATATTTGCAACCTATGTGCATCTTTAGAAGGTTAGGGTAGGTCAGTTAAATTAAGCTAGGCTAGACCTACCTATCTACTTACCTATTACATTTTTATATAATATTCCCCAAAATCATTTTAATTTTGGTATAAACTCAACCCAGTCAAATGGTCCACTGTTTACAAATAATCAATTATTCTATTAGTCAAATTGACAACATCCCAATTGATTACCCAATCACACTGGCGGATCCATATCAATTTATTTAGATTAACAAGGTGGTCTTTTTTATGAACTAAGTACATGAGCAAAAGTTTACCACACTTCTAATATATGTTCCTTTGGACACCATGCAAACACATTTTCAACCTTGTGCAAGTACAACTACGAACATTTGGGGATGAAAACATGAAATAAGGAGCCAGTCACACCAACGTTAAATTCCTTTCCAAGGATTACATTTTCCACATGGAAGTTTTTTATTGGTTTATACTACATTTTTCACATAATTTTTCAAACATAATATCAAACTTGAGGCCAAATATGACATATAACATGATAAAAATTCAAATGTTTTTGCATCAAGCCTAAGATTATAGTCAAATCTGTAACTTTACTTTAAACCATGATTACAAATTCAAAATTATAATAGTGCTTAAAGATGTTTGAGTATCAAAATCTAAAACCGTACATATATATTTTATTTTTTGAATGTTTTAAACATATGGATCCCTTCTTGTGGAATATATTGAAGTTCACAAAAAAATTGAAATGATTTGGTGAACATGGATAAGGAAAAAAGGTTTTTGAAACAAAAAAAACCACTTGTCCACATGTTTTTCTTGAGTGTTTTAAACATATAAAAGGACTCTTGAAACATGGTGAATTTTCACGAAAAATTTTTAATTACACCTTCGAAAGTATAAGGGTTTATTTCAAAAATTAAGTGAATTTTTTGACATATAATGGTCCCATGGTGATTTTTCAAAATTTTGAAAAACAAATTTTAAGGATTGTCCACACACTCTGTGGCTCTTTATTTCATATTTTTACCCTTGGTTATTAACCCATCCTACCACACCTAAATTCAATTTTTCCTTGATTCACTTCCATACAACATTATGTACCTACCTTGGTTTGCCACTTCCTATAATTGCACATCTTTCACATTGTTAGTGTGAACATACCATTGATGATTTGGATATCCACTTGCTTCAATATATGGCCACACGAGAATGAACACAATACAACTCTTTGGGATACCATCAAAATTATTGTTTTCAAAAGTGGAGCACGCATACAAAGACATGTTTCCCACCTTTCCCCCACCACACTTGCTAAAAAGTTGATATTATTATCACCAAAAACAACTTACAAACCCTAATGAATGTTATCGTAGTCGATCTAACATGTTTGGATATGGTACAACATGGATTGTCCATGACAAAAAATGTAACAATAGTTATCATTCCAGAACATACCAATCATATTGATGCAGACGTGAAATGGACATCAAGAAATGGCTTCATTCCCCATGTTATAAAAATTTATTCTATAAAAACTTTTTTGACTTCTTGTGCTATGGCCAATATAGCCCATCATGAATGGTCCCCTTTAATTCCCATGATGTTTATTTCTTATATTTATTGATTACATGTGTCCATAACCTTCCCATGTGTGCAAGCCATTACAATTCTTCAACATGTTGCCACACTTGGGAAACATTCATGGGTGAAAGCACACTAAGGTGTTACACTTTGGATGTTCATGAGTCCATTTTTCACAATTTTTAAATTTTTGATAGTAATTTATTCCAATTGATATGTGCAAATGATGAAATGGATTCATGTCAAGAATGAACTCATACATCAAAACATTATGTTAAAATTTCATGGTCAAATCTTTGGTATTCAATTTGTTACGGATTTTTAAAATTGTACAAAAACAATTGTCCAATCAAGGATAAATTAAATGGACTTAATACACCTTGATATAATGTCCTTTATGAATAAATGACTCAATGATAATATAGTATTGTGACAAATTGATATTAAATAAGACAATTTGAAAAAAAATTGATGATTAAATTATGAGATGTATATCATATGAAGCTTTTGAAGGAAGTCATTCATTTGTTGAAAATAATGATTTAGATGCTCATATTTCAAGTATAATATTATCATAAATAAGCTAGAAATGCTTAAATCTTTATGGAAAAATATCTTGTAACACCTTGCCACATGGCCCATTTGATTCAAAATATCATGTTTTTGTGTGTTTTTGTCATACCTTCCTAGTGTATTTTATTTCATAATGGACTATTTATGGACTATCACAATGTGTCGTTTTTATTCCATCCTAGTGTGCTTTCACCCTCCTCATTTTCCCCACATATTGTAACCAATGCACCTCAATCATTAGCCAATTTGTAGTAGATCATGCCTCTTTAGTTTACGATTTATTATTTTATAAATGTATTAGTGGTGTCTTGATTGTTTTGTTCTTTTGTTAAATGTGTCCTCGTGATTTTATTTGGCTTATACTTTTTGTGAATGGGTTCATGTCCTTGCCTTTTATATATATATGGTTTTTCTTATTTTTTGCATTCCTCCTATCAATCAAATTTTTCTAGTAGTTTTTTTCTTCTTTAGTTTTTCTTATTATTTAAGTTTTCTTTTACTAGTCAAATATTGGTTGCAATTACTCATTAGAATGTTTGTTTGAATTTAAACTTTGATCAAGACATTTTCAAAGTATAACAAGTTTGAATTGACAATCTTGTTATATTTTTCACTTGATAATTTTTAGAAGGATGAGTTGTTGTTTTTTGTAGGTTCTTTCCATTATAATTAGAAGAGGACTTATGTGGGAAAAAAGAAAAAAACTTTCAAAAGTATAATTTAGAACTTTGAATTTCTTTTTGAAAAACTTGTTTTGAACTTCATTTTTCTTTAAGTTTTTTTATTGTGTTAAAAAGTATAGATATAAATAATTGAAGACAAATTCAAAAATAAGAAGAATAAAATCATGTTTTTCTAGGCAAACTACAACCAAATGTAATAAAATTACACATATTCAACAATAAACAATAGAATGAAGATATAAAACATATCCCATTCCCATTTGGTGACCATGTTGTTGAAAGATATAATTTTTCAATCTTTGGTAACATCGCTTCTTAATTTAGGAAGAGTGTTTCTGAAAAAAATTTATCTAATTCGTGAATGAAAAATGATTGAATTGTGTGGGATCTTATTTGAAGGACTTGAATTTTATTGATGTTGAAAGCCAAAAATATTTTTCGTGCTTATAGGATATAGGATCTAAAAAAGAAGTGATCTAGTACATGAGGGAAAAATTTCCCCAAAATGTCATAAATTATAACTAAAAGCACTAAAAGACATCAAGATACAGAAGTAAATTGTAGCATTACAAATGTAGGAAATGTTGGGAAAATAGTTGCATAATAAATTAAGATTTGCAGACGGCACTATTGTATTATAAAAAATGATGCTTCGAGGATGGAAGTGCAAAGAAATGAAGGAAACATTTATGTGCAAAAATTTCAAAAATAGCAACATGCTAATCATACTAAAACCCAACCTTTGGAATAAGTCTCAGCAATTATGAGTAATGTCCTCAAATTACTTCATACATGGAAGAAGATAGTTTCAACTTGAATCAACAATATTTTCAATGTTGGAAATCTCTTGTGCACATTTTATTTCTACTAGTAAGCTATTAGTAATGGCAACAACCTAATATTGCAATTGTCTATTGGATGGCACAAATGTAAATGATTCTACTGCACACACTTACAAACATGAATTATCTTCAAGCAATTGGACAATGTTCACACAAAACAGAATAGTGGTCATGGGCATTCCTTAAACACATATGTTGTGTTTACTTTTTGCAATTATTGCTTGCCTCCCCCACTTTAACTTGAAATTCCCAACTTGAAAACCTAACTTGAATTTCTTAACTTGAAAACCCAAACTACACGTTTCCCCTCGTGCTTCCTTGGTACAAGTGCCTAAATGCTTGTGGTCACAAGCACACTCTTAGTTTGTTATGTTTCCTTCATGAATTTGTTTTTCAATGGGCCATAGCTTGTGATTAATAGTGGCTTTTGCCCTTGGGCACAACATAACAATTAAGTGTTGATTCAACATGACTTTGTTTCCACACAATTTATCACACCATGGGCAATGAACAATGCACCTTGAATAGCCCATCAATCTCACACTTTTTTTTACTTGCTCCTTTAAAGTGTGAGTGCAAGTCTTTTAAGGTGTAACACACAAGATGAAAAAGGCTTAATCCTTACTGCAGTTCTTTTTTATCTTTATAATCTCATAAAAAATAATGAATAAAAAATTATCAAAAATTTCAGAACGACTATATTTTAGAGTATTACAATTCTATACTCCATCATAATCATCCATGAATTAAAAAAATTATTTCTTTCATCAGCATGCTCACCAACAAATCCATGGTCAACAAAAAGAAAAGAAGACAAGACTTGCCCATTCTAACTATCTTGATGTTGTCATTTAAATAATCTCAATGTATTTTTGTCGACCAAACAATCAAATCCTGTATACGTCCTCTTGTGCAATGATGATCTCTTGTACTAAATGTCTCCGCTCTCCCTCCTCTTTTACATTCATCAGAATGTTGGTTTGCATAGGTGAATCCTCTTATTCAATTATGTCTGACTGAAAGAGGATTGCAACAAAAGAGATGTTGGGCTGAACTTTCACCAAGTTTATAGTACTGGCATTGGGGGTTGGACTCATTTGTTCAGTTGCAGTTGAGGCCATTGTTAAGTGTGTACTTTCAAGTGTTGAACCTTAATAATGGAAAACAATAATTCAAAAAAAAACTAAAGGACGTTACCTCACCACTTGCCTGAACCCAACTTATTTGTGCACAAAATCTCTCAAACCTATATACCCAAACAATTAGTGTTAAAAACAATCAGTGACAATACAAGAAAACATGAGACTTACAATTCTCTTACCCTAAACCTATTTGCAGTGCCTGAAAGAAAAACCAAATATGTACTCAAAATTCCCCATCTGCCTATTTGTGCACTATCTGTTTGCACTTTTCTCCTCGTTCGCAGATTTCCTTCTAGTGTCGGCAGCAGAATAAGTATATCGGACTTAGTGTCGTCTAATTTTTCCAAAAAAAATACATTTCAATGTTGAGTTCTTTTTATTTTTTGGCTTCTTCATGTATTTTGAAACTAAGGCCACTTTGCTACGCATTGTACAGAAATGAGATATCACAGAAGGTTTCATATACTGCGCCCACAAAACAGGGGCTCAATAGATGAGATTCCATAGCCATTTCAACAGGGGCTCAATAGATGAGATTCCATAGCCATTTCATCTCGACAGACTTCACTTTTGCTCTACCCTGAGTAGTATATCTGTACTACAAATACACAAACATAGAAGATAATAATGCAGTTCAATACATATTACGACAGGGTTGGCCACTAGAGTCTAGCAAAAGGATAGTCAGAACTTTTCAATCCCAGGGAACAACTTTCCACCCTCTTCCATACCAATCACAATGCTTTTATGGTGAAGAGTCACACAAAAGTCTTTACAAAATTGCAACAAACAAATATTGCAGCAAGATTGATCCAAAACTTAATGAACCCAAACCCTTTCTATATAAGTCAAGGGTTGCTGCCAACCATTTAGTCAAAAAGAGAAAATCCCATATCATCATCAGATTCTTCTTCCTTTTCTTTCTCTTCCTCCTTCTCAACTGCTTCTACAGCAGCTGATGCAGACTCTGTTTCAGCAGCAGGTGCAGCCTCCACCACAAACTTAGAAGGGTCCTGGCAACACAAATGGATAATTAGTAAGAACGGAATGGCAATGGATCGTACAAGATGGTACAGGGAACAAGCCATCTCAACCACAAGCCAACAAAACAAAAACAACATTTTACATGGACAAACGCTGGCATAGTGGCTGACCTTGAGGTATTCCTTGGTCTTCTCAGCCAGAGGGAAGGAGTATTCAGTTTCCACAGCAATGGCCAAGACATTCTTGTAGGCATTGACAAAGAAGTGAGGAGCTGCAGCCAAAGTTGGGTAACTAATACCCAAGGACAATGCTGCTACAGTAGAAATTCCTGCAGCAAATTTCTCTGACAAGTCGTCCTCAGTTAGATCCAATACATCAGGGGCAAAGGTTGATCCATCGTCATAGACACTCTGGACTATTAGCCCATATGAAAATGGGCGGATGCCCAGTTTGGCCAAAAGAGCTGCCTCTGAGGAACCAACCTTTTCCCCCTTGTGGATGAGCTCTACAGGGGCAATGATCTCAACTGTTCCCTTGTTAATCTTCGTAGGGATGTTGAGAACCTGCAAAAAATACAGAAAAATGGCAATAAATCGGCAGGTGCATGCATGAGATACCAGTTTCCAATATCAGCAGACCACTCATTAGATGCAGAAATCAACAGACAATGCTCCAGAGGCCAGAGTACAATCTTGATTGACTAAAATCGTTTGTCATCACAACCACAAGACTCTTTGGAAAAGAACCAGTAGCATTACTAACACAATACCTGGAAAAAGGATGTCTGGGAGGGGTCCAATCCAGTGTTACCAGGAGGCACAACCACATCAATCGGAGCCACAAGACCCACACGAGCTGGGGCCCCAACCTGCAACATAAAACAGTATTAAACTCAAGATGAGAAAAAGCTCTCCACAGAAGTCACAAAACCCCCATAGGTTCAACATCAGAATGGTTACAAAGTAATCTTACGAAATTTCAAGTTGAGATATGGTGAAATTTTAACTTCGAATACATCCAGTAGAGACCATTCGATGCGAAACTTCCACTTAATTCCACTAAACCATATCACCATCATTATATCATTGAGAGTAAAATTGAGGATTCAACTCTTTAACAACCTGAATTGGAGAACTCAATTACTTTTACAATACATGGCATTATCTACAATGCAAGAGACAAGGCATGTCAATTACCTTGTACTTGGCAACCTCTTCACGAACCTCTTTCAAGTCACCCTTGGTGAAGATCAGCCCCACATTACCCTTTCAACCAAAAACCACCAATCATCAAAGGATTGTTACAGGCAGACAGAGAAAGTATACTACATAAGCCCACGCGAGAACCAAACTAAACTCTCACACACAGATTTTAGCAAAAAGAAATTTCAAGATACAACAATTTAAACAATCTACTTTTAACTAAGGCCCTACCAGGGGCATGCAACCGAATATATCACGAGAGGCAAAGCGATCAGCAAGTTTGAAGCAATATAGATGCCATCATTGCGGCAGTCAAACCAATAGGGAAACAATTCCTCATCACTTCACCTTGCCTCTTGGGTCAATGTATCATTTGGATGTGATGTCAAACAAATAACATGCACATTACAAGCTACAAATGAAAACATTGGGGGCAATCAGACTGATGGGGACAATGATAGTCATCACTCCCAACCCCAACTCCCAGAAAGGGATGACATCTATGAAAAGAGACCTTGCTTTGCAATGCAGCAAGTTCCTCTTCAATAGTACCGAAATCTTCACGAGGGACAGTTCCAAAAAAATCCTTAAGACGTGACAGAAGGGAAGGGTGATCAGCAAGTTTGAAGCAATATAGACGCCATCATACAGGCGATCAAACCAATAGGGAAACAATCACTCATCATTTCACCCCACCTCTTCTTTCAAATCCACTAAGCCCTGAAGAGCTTGACAGCCCTAAAGAAAAACCTCGAGCAAAAACAAAGACCGGAAAAAACGAAAGGTTCCACTTGGAGAGACTACTAACCACAAGGAGCGGCAGCAAGTTCAGATAAGCATCGTTGCCGGTCTTCTCCGCATGAATCCTAATAGAGCGCTTCATCATGGTGTTCTTCCCCATGAGAACATTGGAATCAGGCCTTAAACCCTTACGGATCCCCTGGAGTTGCTTGGAGCCTACATTATCCGCCGCACAAACCAACACCTGGGTGTACTCCTCAAGAAACTGGCACAACTTCTTGTCGTACGCAACCTTCTTCTCTGCCTTGGTGCCCTTGAAACCCATCTCGACAGACAACCAACTACACTGGAAAACAAAAAACTTCTTCACTCGCCCCTCAAGGCTGCAAAGCCGCGGAAACCGAATGGGCCAAAAAAAATCTACGTAAAAAGCTCTCTCGAAAAGTACCAAAAACCTAGAAAAAAAATCCACAAGAATTTTTTTCTGCAAAACCAACACGAGGAGGACCGAGCCGTGGGATAATACAAATCCCAGGCAAGGCGGGCAGATGATTGCCCCTTTAACCTCTTGCTTCAAAGGAACACGCGCGGAGCGGAAGATAGCAGGCAACAGAACACGCCGCGCAGAGAAGCTAATCTTCTTGATTTGCCTTTCTTATACCCTTCAGGAAATTAGGGTTTTCACCGTTCTTTCCGGTCACCTAGTCACCGCCGAAGCAACAGCCACCCGCCACAAGCCCTAATTTGTTAGGGTTCTGACCGGATGACCGGTTAAACTTCAGGTCCTAGATGAATACTGGATGGATTACCTCTTTTTGCATCCACGATGAGGTGTATTGAGGCTGGTGACATGGATGAGTATGGATGGATGACTGTTGAAGGGGACCCTAAACCCTATAAGAAAGGGAGAGCCTAGAGGCGGCGGGTGCTTAAGATTAGGGTTTTGAGTTTCTGTCACTTCAGCGTCTTCGTTGTGTCCAAGAGGAAGAGCTGCCGCCATCGCCAGCGATCGTCCTCTGCAATCATGGTATGTTGTTGTGGAGTTTTGTTGTGTGTTTTCTTGGTGTTTTGTTTTCCCCTTTCTTCACTGGTTTTTCTTGTCTGGTGTAAGGATTTTTGGGTTTGTATGCTGCCGCTTTCAAGTGTTTGAAGTTGTGGCGCTTTTGAGAGTTTTGGGACTGGTGCTGTGTTCGTGTTCGAGAATGGTAATGTTGTTAGTGTTGTCCTCTGTCGCTTGGATTGCTCTAGAGGTGTATGTCTTTCTTCCTGTTATTTAGGCGAGAGGAAAAGATTTTGTGATTTCTTGCATTGGCTTCGGCTCGAAATGTTCGATGGTTGAGCTACAGCTGCGGTTGTTTTCTTTTTGTAGCCATGTGAAGTAGACGTAGCTGGCGTTAGAAATGCAGCCTTACTCATCTAAGATTCCCTTCCTATGGTTCTGCCTTTTTGTTGCCTGGAGTTGTGATTACTTATCTGCAGGTGTCGCCATCCTAGAAGCTTGTAAGGATCATGAAACGCCACTGGGCTGAAAGAAAAGTTTCTGACCTGATGTTTGATGCATGGTGGGGAATTTGCAGGCTCGAGGTTTGAAGAAGCACTTGAAAAGGCTCAATGCCCCAAGCCACTGGATGCTCGATAAGCTCGGTGGGGCCTTTGTGAGTAGATTCCTTTCACCCCCATTTGAGTGTTTCAGTCAATGCAAAGTAACGATGGTGCACCATCTGCCATGAAGCCAAATTCTCATGTCAGAATAAGGATCCAAGGAGTGTGGCATTGGTATCAGGATACTAGAAAGCTGTCAGTAAGAAGTTGTTCCTAGCATACTATTGTAAGTTCATGGGCAGGCAGCAATATCAGTTCCAAATCCCATGGGGACACAGATTTGCAGCAGTTCTTAAGGCAGCCTTATCTCTATATCAAATTCACGAAGCCAACTCTGAAAGTGGTTCCAGAGCTAGTAACTTTGTGGAGAGAACCTTGCATTCTATCTCTTGTCTTGATTAATCTATGGGGCCACAGGATTTCAGATTATTGACTTCTGATGTGGCATAGGGATTAGATAATCGGCCATAGATAATGGAAGTACCAAATGCATGAGAGGAGAATTAATATATATACTCTAACTAATGGAGAATCAACTGAAATCTAATGAAGGCTTTGAATGTGGGTATATGAAGCTATGATTCACTCCTGCTAACTCTAACACTGCAGTGTTCTCATGCTATGTTAATCTGGTGTAGAAGTGTAGTTGCCATGCTTTAACTGGAGAGAGGTCAAAAACCCTCACTTGTGCAGATTTTGCACCTCAAAGGTAAAGAAGCTGAATCAGTGCAGGAAAAATATATGAAAGGTAAATCGTTGTTTAAACTGCATGTGTGGGTGTCACAGGCTCCGAAACCATCACCTGGACCTCATAAGGAGAGGGAATGCTTACCATTAGTGGTTATGTTGAGGAATAGACTGAAGTATGCCCTCACATACCGTGAAGTAGTGGCTATTGTGATGCAACGTCTTATTGCCATTGATGGCAAGGTTCGCACTGACAAGTGCTACCCAGCAGGTTTCATGGGTGGGTTTATCTGACATTCCAGTTTGTTGAGGTTTTTCTTAAAGGCTGCTGATTGATGTTTTCTTTCCAGTTGACTTGCTGGTACAAATATTCAGGTGGTCAGTATTTTTTCATGCCTGTAAGCAAGTACACAATATGATACATGCTATTGGTGTCCAGTACATAGATTTATGTGTTATTTGTTTTGAATGTGATGTGAAGCAATATGGTTCTCTGTCTACTTGGATGCAGATGTCATTTCCATTGCCAAGACAAATGAGAATTTCCGGCTGCTGTATGACAGCAAGGGACGATTTACCCTCCACCACATTGACTTGGATGAAGCTAAGGTACTTGCTGCTCTCTTGACATCTCTTCTGTGCAGGAAGGTTTTGATTGCATCTCTTTCATTTACGTGGGCACATGTTTTGAGCTATTTAGAAAGGAATTACAAATATATATTGGGATATGTGCAAGCACCTAAAATTAATTGGGAAATTCATAAAGAAATTTTCAAATAGCTCCAGTAAAATCATGAGAAGTAAGAGAGAGCTAGAGAAGTAAGAACTTCCAAGAGTGTACAGTGTCAACTTCCACATGTATTCAATTTGCAACTGAAGTGTGTTCAGGGTGAACCCATTGTGTAAAGCTGTTGGAAGTGTCCATTTTAGTAGAAGGGAACTAGGACCTTTGGACCTCCTTCCTCTTGTCATTTCCATGTGCTTGTTGGTAGGATAAGACCACTTTTTTAAACTGGTTACTTTGTGTGCATTGCAGTATAAACTCTGCAAAGTCCGTGCTGCAAGATTTGGTGAGAAGGGTGTTCCACACATCACCACCTTTGATGGTCGGACCATCAGGTAGAATTGATTTTCAGTATTTTGGTATCTGTGCTAAATTGATATTCCTCTTGTCTTGTTCCCCTCTCCCCCCACCCCACCTTCTTGGTGATCATAGAGATTTCATTATGCTGTGATTCAGAATGGCATGGGAGTATTGTTTTTGGTTGCTCCCTTATCTGATCTGCTTAATGTCTGGCAGGTACCCTGATCCTCTAATCAAGGTGAATGACACAGTCAAAGTCAACATTGAAACAGGTAAGGTTGTGGAGTTCATCAAGTTTGACATTGGCAACATTGTTATGGTGACTGGTGGGCGCAACAGAGGGCGGATTGGTGTCATCCAGCATCGAGAGAAGCATAAGGGCAGCTTTGATATTATCCATGTTGTAGATGCTGTTGGGCACCAGTTTGCCACCCGTATGGGGAATGTTTTTACAATTGGACAGGGAACCAAGCCCTGGATTTCTTTGCCCCGGGGCAAGGGTATCAAGCTTTCCATTGTGGATGAGGCCAAGAAGCGTGCTAGTGCTACCAAGTCTACTGCATAGATGGAAGATTGAACTGAGACTGCAATTTTGACTGTTGCTCTATTCAGGCAGTTGTGTTACCAATTGCAAGAAAAAATTCAAACAAGTTCACAATAGTCATTGTTTTGTCCTGTGACCTCTTTTCACAAGTAAGAGCCCACATGGAAACATTTTTATAGTGTCTGTTTATTTTTCTAGTTTGTCTTATGCAGGTTGATTGGGTTTCTCTAGGAGCCCAAGAGTTGAATGCAGAATTGGGTTAGTTTTGTTGTCTAAGTAGAACACAACCGCATGCTGCATTCCAGGAACTTATCCCATTGTTAATCCCAGAGTTTATTTCTAGTCCGAGTTCTCAAATGTTTTTCACAGTGCCCAAATACTGAGCACATTATGGGACTGCTGAATATATGAATGCCAGATCTTTAAATTGGACAGAGCCAAAAGGGTAAAGCGATGCAGTGACCCCACTTTTATATAATATCCAAAATGTGTGACCTAATCACTAAAGGTACCATTACAGGTTAACTTTCATGTGTATTGACTTCAGTTCAACCTACTATGATTCAATTTCAATGTTTAAAATTGAAGTTCACTTTTGATGCAACGTCAGTAAATTGAATTGACCTTTCTTATCAATTTGGTGAAAAGTGATTGTTACAAAACCAAACTTAGTTTAAAGATTGCTGTCCTTCCAAGTTTAAGGGAAAACCCACTAGTTTGTTTGCAATTCTGGGTTGTCATAAAGAATAGGGAGAAAATTTTCCCTCATTAAATGGATTGAGATTTTAGCTCTCAATGGCCTTTGAACAAAACCAAAAAATTTCAACAAGTGAACACATAATTTCAGAAATGGTGAAGAAGAGATCTGTAGGGTATGTTGATGCAGGCCACAATATTGCTTCACCCAAAGTGCTATAATAAAAGGAAAACTGCCAATACAATTGTTCTTGTATGATCTTCAACAAAACTTATCCTGATGATGATCAATGACTTGAGGGTGTCCAAGGGAAATTCAAGATAAGGCAAAAATTCAATCACTCAAGTATTTCTAGAGTGGGTAAGAAATTTGGCTGGGCATTAAGAAACTATGACAAACTTGTCTTCATACAGAAACCTGTTGACAGAAGGATGGACACTTGTGTCATTTAACTTGTTGTCTTTGCATGCCTGGCTTGTGGCTTGGTAAGTTTCCTGTGCAACCCATGGCTTCAAAGTTGCATACTGGGCCCTATGCTCTGTCAATGGTTGAGTCTGCTGCATCCATTGCAACAAGTTTGTTTAGATGTTCAACTGTAGAGAAGATTTGATTTTACATACTGTTTGTGTGTGCATTTACTAGCCTTGCCCTAGTGATTTACTGGGAGGCAGAATATGCCTACTAAGGTGTGTTCTCCCAAGTAAAGGTCCATTGGTAGGTCATGAACTAACACACGCCAGTGAGTATGTAGCATAGGTAGGTAGGAAATATCTTAATTGACAGTGATGACCAATTCTGCCATTTAAGACAACTCAAAAACCTCCCTATCATGGACCTTTATGTTGTAGGGAGAGGTGCTCATAGGACTAAGGAATTTTGCTAGAGGAAATTGAAAAAGTCTTAAGGTGGACATCACTAACCTCCACCGCTTGGTTTTGGAATCTACCATCCATGATGTATTGATACACTTTGCCAGCTGGTGAATACAGATTTTGCCCAAGATCTCTGTCCGGAGAATGCACTAGATCTTTATGTTCCAACACCCCAGAAATTGCGTTCCTTTGCAGCACTGCAAAAATCACACCCAATGACACAACCTCTTTGACTTACCTCTCATTCTGTGATTAGTAATTACCTTCGTCAACTACTTTGATGTATTATCTATCTACATAGAACAGCAGATCCAAACATTGGCTCTATGTCATGTTGGACTTGATTGATCATTGAGTTTCAATCTCATACAGATGAAGGTTTACCAACTGCAAAAAATTGGGTGCAAACACACCTGAAAGATGCTCTTTGCCATCATGCCACTTCCGTAGTGGTTTGGCCTTAATCTGAAACCGATCCTGAACCAGTGCAAGCACCATGGATCAGTTAAAGCTGTTCAACAAAGTATTGGATGTAGAAAGGGCCTGGATTTTATGTCTTCTCAACCTTGACCCAAGGTGTGTGCACAATTGGGTGTTGTTTGGATGTAAAGGTGTTTAGATGTTGAGAATTTACAGAGGCTAAAAGAAAAAAATTCTTACTGATAGAGAAACTGCACATTCAAAATGATCAATATTCCCTTCCAGAATGTAGCGCCCTCTCACTTTCCCTGATCATCACCAACCCATGCCCCAATTTCAATGCCATCAGTAGCTTTCCTGCATCTTGAAGTGAATAATCAATGTGAAATACTCATCATGCTTTTGCTCAAACTTTGGTTAATAACTTTGGTTAGTTTCTTGATGCCTGGACAGCAAGGTTGTTCATTATGTCAAACATTTAAGAAATAGATTTCTCCCAATGCACATGGGAACAGTTTGCAAGTATGCAAAATCAGATTTGGGAATTTGGTTGGTTGCTTGATGCCTGGATCACAAGGCTTTTCAAGGAAAGGTATTTCTATATCTAGATCTCTATATATCAATGCGAATGGGACCAATTTGGAAGTGTGCAGAATGTGATTTGAGCATTTGGGTGTTTGTCTGTAGGATGCAAGGTTACCATCAGGTTGAAGGGGATTGCTCCTGGCAGTCCAAGCATATGGTGTTTTCCCACTAGACTCACATGGCATGACTGCATCACAAAATGAACCCAACAAAAAATTACACGATGTGCATGTCAGGTGCCAATTGTTGTGGAAATCTTCTGTTCTTGAAAGAAAAGTCAGTGATGAATCAAAATTGTGGTGAGTGATGATGAAGTAGCATAAAGCATCAGAGTTTTGAACGTGGAAGGTACATGGAGATTGGCAATAATGGAGAGCTAGCTGATCAGGTTGTGACACAAACCTGAAGCATCGGTTGCACGCAAGTCTCTGTGACATCGTGAGCTTAGAGGGACATCATGAGCATGCCCATGGAAAAGATTGAATTGCGGATGAGCTTCATGATACTTCCTACACTTAGTTCTAACCTCTCTCTGCATTGGAGCACAAATAAAGCATTTTAGTGAGTGATGGCAAGAGTTCACAGTTTCTAGTTCACAGATGTCCAACAAATAGACAATTTGAAATCAGAGATGGAATTTCTCTTTCCATGGGAGGCAACAAAGACGAGAGAGTGAAGAGGCTGCTCACTGTCCACTTCTCGCATGTTTCATCAAGAATGCTCTTAAGATGGGAATTGGTGGGTGCTTCTGCTGGGCACACTGTGCAGAATTTTGTGCGTGATGCAGTGACATGACTCTTTGATGGTTGCCAATTCTTGCATGGAGGCTGGAACTCAGGTATATAGCGAAGTGATGTTTTGAATTTGCCTTCACATGTCTCTATGGAGTGTCGGTATGTGGTTCCACCTGTGACACGTCGATGGGGACGGACAGGGAACTTCTCTTCCCCCAGTCGAGGGATTGAACAGTGCACACTTGATCGCCACTCCCCCGTTGCACTTGCATCATGACCCCGCCTCACATACCGAATTGATGGCACCCACTGGAAATTTGATGTATCTGTGCGGTGCCCATATGGTATATACTTTGTTGAGCTCACCCACTGTCATCTTTTCTTGACACCATGCCACTCATTAGACTCTAGATCAATTGCACATGACAGAAACTCGATGCACCCCTTTCCAGCAAGCAATGGACTATTTCCAGCTACCAAGGTTCCAGGATTTCTAACCCGCAGAGGTACATACATATGCATGTGTTCCACATCTGTTCTATTCTGCAGGGTATGATCAAGAGGGCAATCGCCACCATGGTCTGTAACTTCAATGTGTTGTTAATGGTGCAATCACAAGCAGGTTTTTTTTTCAATTTTGTGAGGTACATGGATTGGCAATCAGTTACAAGAGGGCCTAGCCGAATTTCACTGCTGGTCAGAACCCTAAGTCAAAAAATTTAGGAATCCCACTATGTTCTAGCGACAAGCTAGAAGCCAATGTCCAAGCCAAATGTCCCCACCCCACCTTTTTTTTATCACCAAGTGATAAAAAGTTCACCACAAAAACAAAACAAAAAATAAAAACACTGATCACAAGAGCTCTGAATTTACCTCTGTGAATGGGGGACGGGTTGCAAGAGGTCCTAAAGAATCCTTAACGGGTATGTGGGTAATCCTCGCTTTCCAGAGCTTCTCGTAGCCACCGAGCTCATCAACTCTCTTCACACTAGGTCTCCACTGAATTCCCCCCACAATAAAACGACACACATGTATTGATTTTCCAAAACAAACATACAATTTCTTAAGAGCAAGAGGAGGGACTCCTCCTAGACAGTACTGTATTGGAGCTTCTGTGCATGTTGCAAGGGACAACAAAAGGTCACTTTGTAAACAGATGGTAGTACGGTTGCAAGTGTAGGAAACAGCAGTTGAGCTGCTGCTGCTGCTGCTGAAGAAGAAGATAATGACGCCAGCAACCCACCTGCGGGCGCCGTCGACCTAGTTCTGCGGAAGTGGCACACTTGAGCCCAGTCGAGTGTATGTCGCATGTCTCGGAGGAAGGGAGGTTAGCCGGCCCCAATCGCAGTGGACAACCTTGCTGGGAGCATGGTATTTCTCGTATTGCAACACAATTCGGTGCCGTGCACCTCAAATCAATGCATTCCGCTGCATTTTCCTTTCCTATCATGATCTTCTTCTTCTTCTTCGTTGATATGCTTGGGAATAAGTGCCTCCAGGAGGAGGAGGAGGAGGAGGAGGAGCGTCACAAATGCCAATCCTTTTTGTCAGAAAATCCCTCCCGCGTCGCTGCTGTCGCGCTAGGGCGTTTTGTTTTCAGTAGCCATCGGAGAAGTAGAGGACATGACGGAATGCGGCATGCGGCGGCGCCGCGCTCAAGCTCCAATACAGGAACAACACGGCAGAAGAAGAAAGAAGAATGAACAGGTACAACAAAGAAGAAGAATGAATATGTACAACAAAGAAGAAGATGAAGAAGAAGGAAGAAAAAGCTCTAATGTATCAGTCGATGACGAGCTATTGCTTGGCCTTCAATGACCAAGTGTTGTGAAGAGCTTGAAGAACGGGATGAGACACTATCAACGCAACAATGGCAACAACCAGTGAAGTCCATTTGCATTTCGTTTGTCCATGGAGGAGACTTGTGGAGCTTTGTGTATAAATTCCTAAAATTGTTCTTCTCTTGCACAATGTATGTGTACAACAAAGAAGAGGAAAAAAGAAAGAAGAAAAAGAAGCTGCTCTAATGCATTAATGGAAGATGAGCATCGTTGCTTGAGCTTCAAGGAACCCAATCTTGTGACTGACTTAGAGCTTGAAGAAGAAGAAGAAGGGAATGAGAGATCAACGAATCAACAATGGAACCAACAAAGAGCGATCTCCATGATTTGCATTCCGTTTGTGCATGGAGAGAAGAATTATGGAGCTTTTGCATATGGAGAGAATTGTGGGGGGCTTTACGTATATAATTCCTCACATTGTTCTTCTCTTGCACAATGTACATGCGGCAACAAACAAGAAGAAAGAAGAAACTCTAATGATGCATTGGTCGATGAGGAGGAGGAGGAGGAGTAGGAGGAGGAGGAGGAGGAGTCATTCATTGCTTGGGCTTCAAGGAAGGAACCTAATGTTGTGAAGAAGAACTTGAAGAAGAATGGAATCAAAGATCAATGCAACAACAACAACAACAATGGCAACAATGACAACAATGGCAACAACAACAACAACAATGGCAACAATGGCATCAACAACAACAACAATGGCAACAATGGCATCAACAACAATGGCAACAATGGCAACAACAACAACAATGATGATCAAAATCCATATACATAATTTTCCGTTTGTTGCATGGAGAGAATTGTGGAGCTTTGTGGGTTCCTAATAAGATCACCATAGAACTAGGAAAAAACAACAAGCAAAAGGCCCTACAAATCTGTAATTTTTGGCCTTGCCTACTACTACCAAAGGCAAGGATATATTGAGTTTAGATTCATTATAAGAGTATTTACCCTAGTACCTTGGCCATTTTCAACACATGTCCATCAATTTTTTAAGTCATTCATTTTGAAACATTCATTTCAACAAATGGGGATATTCTTAAAAATTCCACTATTTTCCTTCACAATATTTATTTTTGAATTTGGAAAGAAATAATTTTTTTGAAATTTTCCAACATTTCTGAAAATAATATATAATTAGTGTCGAATTCGCCAAGGTACTACTACTAAGGTAGTAGTAGTAGCTTAATGGATTTTGGATCTAGGTAATAATAATAATAATAGGTATATTTTTATAAGAGCATTATTTGAAACATGATATTTTGGCTTGTGTTGAAACTTGAGATTTGTTATTATAGAGTTATGATACCTTGAAGGATTTTGGTTTCTTTTAGAGGAATTTTTTTTTTAAGATTAAATTTTTGCATGGTGAAATATTTTAATTTTCGTAATTCTTCTTTTTGGCCTTAAGATTTTTTTTAATGTAAAATGGCAAGGCTACAGTGTGACACACCCCTTGTCATATTTTGGTATATACTCTATAGTGAGTGGCTTTTTTTTCTTTTTTTTTTTTCCTATTTTGTGATATTGCCACACTAGGCTAGCAATCATCAACAAGAGGAATTAGCCAAATTTGGCTACAGGTCAGAGAGGAAAGTAGAAAATTTGAAGAATCCTGCCAGGTAGCTTTTGCCGGCCTGTCAAAGACCGTATTGTCTAAATATGGTGATTTTAGAATTCCCAAATAATTTCAAAATTTTCCCAATTTCTTGTTGGAAAAAATGACAAATTTTGTCTCCCAAAAACCACATTGCTTGGAAATTTGGCAATAGCTTTGACACCAATTATGTTATGTGTAGAAATGTTGAAATTTGCAAACTAATAAAACAAATCTCAAAGAAAAACATTTTGTGAAGGAAAAATAAAATATCTCTTGGAACCTTTCACAATGTTCTATTTTTTGAACATGAAATCTTCAAAATTAATAAATTATTCGGCACACGTGTTAAAGCTACCCTTGAACTATGTACGATGGTATCTATGTCTTTAGCATTCTCAAAATTTCATACACCTTATGATGATATTTGATTGATTAGTTTTTTGCACATTTTAGAATGGATTGGAATTTTATATTGTATAGAGACTTCAAGTTTGCAAGCTACTAATATATATTTCATCTCACAATTCTATACATAACATCAATTATCACAAAAGAATATGACCAAAAATGGGATGCAAATTGTCCAACATAGGATTATATTTGTTTGGGACTTTTCTTTAATGGTTTGGAACTTCATATTATAATTCAATTTTGCAAGCTATGGACAAAAAACATTAAAATAATTTCACATTTATACAAAAAATGAAATATTGCAATACAAAAAAACCAAAAATGTAATGTTAAATTTCAATCAATCATGCACAATTGGAATATATTCAAATTTCTTATTTTTACACATTTTAGAATGGTTTGGAATTTCATATTGTATGGAGGTTCAAGTTTGCAAAATATTAAAAAATAACATTAAAAAAATTCACAATTATATACAACATGATTTATTGCAAAACATATCATGTGTTACTAAATTGACCCTAACATTCTTGAAATCAACAAAGTCACATACATGAAAACATGCACACAATTTCTAAACAAATAAATTATAAAATGCACATGGTGTCAAATTAATTGTTTCCTATTCTTTCATCACAAACTTAACATCTCACGACTTAGTAATAGAAATCATGCAAAATTAGTTCATTCATAAATCATATGTTTCACACACTGATATTGTCCATTGAAAACACATTTGACACACAGATTTATAGGAAGATGTAAATTTCACATGACATTCATTCATAGGTTCATATTTCATTTGTCACCATATTTATCTGTATTCAACATGTTTCCAATGCATGATAATCGAGTGTAAAATGACCAAACCCATGAATGAATGAATGAATGAATATCACACAATTTTCATTATTAGTTTGTGATAAATTTGTGATATTAGTGTGTTTTAAAATTTCTTAACACAAAAAATAGGAATCCAAAACCACACTTTGAAAAAAATCCCCTAAACACACACAATAGTTGGAACCCTATTCACATTGAATTGGGTTCATCCACAAACCAAATATTATTAAAAAATTAATATTTTACAATAGATATATAAAAGGGAGTTTGGTTTTAGACATGATGAAATCAATAAGCCAAATGCAATGTGAACCCCATCATTAGGTGCCTAATCACAAACCCTTGTGTTTAACCAAAGTACAACCATCCCTAAATCAATCATAGTGGACCATAACAAAGTTATCCTTGGGCTCATGATTAAGGCTAAAACATGAAAGGGGAAATGAATCAAGAAATTGTTTTAAGACTTAAAACACATTCCCACAAGTATGGGAAAATGAATTTAAACACTTTTAAACAATTTTTCCACTTTGGGAATTATAATATGTTAAAACCCAAACCAAACTTTTTACTTTTTTAAATAGTGCCTTTGGTAACCGTTGGTCTACCAAATTGGCAAGTTTTGAAGAAGTTAAATTTAGTATAAATTAGTTATAGGACAATGACCTCTAAAAAGGTCATTTCAACAAGATTGAAATGGGGTGCTAACTAGCTTAATCACACTACTTTTGCCAAATCCCTTTAATAACACTTTAGTATAAACAACTAGCATTAGTCTTCAAACCATATTTAAGGAGGGATATTATTGTTCTTGTTGTCGTTAGCTTTCTACAAAGAAAAATTATTCTATTATAGGAAGGTTAAATTGTTTTTGATGTTTTGATTTTAGTAATACTACACTACTTTTGCATAAGTAAAATTTTATTTTGCAAATTTTGTATTCTTTTTACAAGTTTAATATTATCTTAATCTATTTTAACATTTTCATTTTCATTTTGAACTAATCTAAAATTGTGATTTTTTTCACCACCTACTTAATTAATTTGGTAAAGGCCAATTGAATCACACATTTAAAATTCCTATTTGGAATTCTATAGTTTACATATTGTTTTCTTATGCAAAATTTATGCATACAAAGGATTTATAAATCCTTCAAATTTGATCTAGATCCACCTTTCAATACGCTCAATCAATTTTTTGAATGATCTCACATTTGGCAACCCAAGCAGAAAGTTAAACATTGTAATTTATATCACACTTGGGTAAAAATAAGAAAAAAGGAGCCAAGCAGTGTGTGAACAATATCTAAAAACTATTTTTTGAAAATTTGAAAAATCACCATGGGAACATTATATATTTTTTTAAATGTTTTATTTTTTAAATAAATTCTTATACTTTCAAAGTTGCAACTACAAAATTTTCATGAAAATTCACCATGTTTTAAGAGTCTTTTTATATGTTTAAAGCACTCAAAAAAAGCATATGAACATGTAGTTTTTTTGTATCCAAAAAAAATTCCCCTCATTAAATGTTCACCAAATCGTTTCAATTTTTTTGTGAACTTTAATATATTCCACAAGAAGGGATCCATCTGTTCAAAACATTCAAAAAATAAAAATACATATACCTTTTGAAGATTTTAGTATTCAAATATCCTTTCACACTATTATAATTTTGAATTTGTAATCATGGTTCAAAGTAAAGTTATAGATTTAACTATAATGTAAGGCTTGAAGCAAAAAAATTGAGTTTTTATCATATTATATGTCATATTTGGCTTCAAATTTTATATTAGTTTAAAAAATTATGTGAAAAATGTAATATAAACCAATAGAAAATTGTCACATGGAAAATACAGTCCTTATAAAGGATTTTAACCTTGGTGCAACTAGCTCATTTTTTCATGCTTTCACCCACTTGTGTGTCAAGAATTTCTTTATCTACTACCAAAAATGTTTACCCATAATTAAGCAAGGAATGTGGCAATATTTTTGTCAAAAAAAAAAAACCAAAGCAACCAAGGCGGAATTACTAATGAATCAACTATCGAACTTGAACCCCACATGGAGGAAATAAACATTGTTGTGAAGGAACAATACCATATGGAGATTAAGAAAGAACAACCAAATAAGGAACAAACAATAACTTCAACCATGCAACACAAACTTTGGTGGGAATGGGATGAACCAACTCACCTCAAATACCTTCGATTTTGAATCTTGTAACAAAACTTGCATGATTTCAATAAAAGATTGAAGAATTGTAGGTTTAACTATGAGAAAGAAATTCACCCTTCTCAAACATGAACATCAAATATAAAAAAAGACAAATATGACTTTAGTAACCAAATTCATTTTGATAGTATTTCAAAATTCATCTTCTTAGGATTTCTATCCATATTGTGGAGAAGCTAGACCTGGTTTTTAAAAATGTCTATTGTACCTAAAATATCACACAATCTCAAACCTCGATAGTTTTGGTAGAAATTCCAACTACGTATGTATCAAGTATTTTGGTAGCCACTTCTATAACAGAAGCTCCTACCACATTAGTAGTTGAAGATGTCTTTGGTAATGTTGAACCATGCATGTTTTGGTAGAACTTTCATCTCTATTATTGAAAAACTTATTCATTTTCTTGCATGAATACCACATATTAAGGGAGGTGTAATTTATTGAAATTAAATTTCTCAATATACAAAACTATATTCAAATCAATGTTGAACATACTGAACCCATGTTGGATACAATAATCAAAAGTAATACTTACATGAGGCAATGGTGGTCTTCTTGGGGGCAAAAATGTTCTTCTAAAAGGTGGTGGTGAACTTCTAATTGGAAGCAATGGTGTTTTCAATAATTAAGAAGAAAAGCTTATGGGTGCAATTCAATAAACCTCAACATAACACACCATGGACTCCCAAGAAGAAGGTCATTGACCAAAACACTTAACAAAACCCCACATGGAGGATTTCTTAGAATACCTTGGTATCCACTTCAATACCCTCCAACCATAATAGATGTGTCAGCAACATCTAAATAATACATGCATTAACTAGGAAAATGTTTCCATATCAAATCTACACTCTTGCATTTGATTTCAACACATACATTTAAGTTTTAAGAAAAATGACTACCCCAAATGGAAAATGTGACAATGTTGATATTGTCAATTTTTTTTGTTTCACACTTCATAACCACATTTTTAAATGAAGAAATAATTTCATCCAAAGCCAATAGAATTGTGCCTTTGTCAAATTAAAAGAATTTTTTTTTAACATTACTGAAAGGTGCAAATTAATGAACAAGTCTACATAGTTTTTCAAGTCATTAAACAAGTTGACAAAAAGGTTGAAATCTACTACAAACAAATTTTGAAGTTGGCAAATTCTCTACAACACAAGGTTAATGACATTATCTTTACAACATTTTTTAGAACAACTTTATTACCTTATCTCCACATTGTTATTGCAAGAATGAAACATGACATTTTGCGACAACACAAGGAGGTGGTAGCCACTTGTGAAGAAAGCATTGGGGATGCACAAAATTACTTAGAGCTACCACAAACTTTAAGAACCAAAAAACCTACCAAAGGAAGAAAAAATGAAATCATTTTTAGACAATGCAAGAAAACCAAGTCACATGAAGGAAAAGTGCCATTAAAATCTTAACAACATAAACAACAAATTAAAATATAAGAAATTTCCTTCAATAAACAAGGTTTTGGACAATAGGGAAAGCAACAAACAAACCCCAATAATCTTCTCCACCTATCAAATTCCAATGTTAAATTTATGGGGAATTGGAGATCACAAGATCTATGACTACCCCCACTAAATTTCAATATAGGTTATGTTTCAAAACAAGGCAATTACTTCAGTAGTAAAAGAAAAAATAAAGAAGGAAAATGCTTCAATAAACATGTATCAATTAAATTGAAAAGGAAAAGCTACACAAGAAGTTTGAAACTATTATCCAAAATTTGGAACATCAAAACCCTCCAATTCAATTACCACAACAATGATTAGGTCAATGTGAACTTTGGTACTTGAAAAAAGCCAAAACTAAAATCTCTATTAAAGGATAGAATTCTAACAAACCCACTACTACCATTTAGGAAATTTGTGAGCAACTTTTGGAGAATAAATGTACTTTGAACCTAGGGCAACCTTCCCATCTAGTACCAAACCTAAATAAGTGTGTGTTTTTAAAACTCTTTATAATAGTGTCAAGAAAAAATTCAAAACCCATAACATTCTCAACACTATTAAAATGAGTTTTAAAAACACATACCCATAACATTCTCAACACTATTGAAATGAGTTTTAAAAACACATACCCATAACATTCTCATTCAATGCCCTACCATAACTTCAATAATTGTAGATTCTCACATGGTAATCGTTTAAGTTCAAATTGGCAAAAATATTGTTGAGGATGTGTTGCTAGATAATGGTTTTTAAATCAACATCATTATTTAAAATTTGAATAAATTTTTAGGACTATTGATTACCAAACCTACTCTTTATATAACCTTAGAATGACAAATCAAACCATAACCAAACCTATAGGATTTATTAAAAACCTCAAATTTTACACCCATGGAATTCTTCACATAATCACATTTATTGTCATTCAAAACAGTGTATTGGATGTTAATTCTTCCATGTTGTTTAAGTAGTCCATGGTTGAAGGATGCCAAGGTTTCCCATAATTGGGGGACAAATTTGATTCCCATACAAGGCAATGGAAGTGTTATAACTATACAAAACACCTTGAAATATCGCTTTGTTATGACTTTGTGAATGGGGTTGTTGATGAGGGAAAAGACATACTACTTGCAACAAAACTTGACTTGTTTACAATTGGCATGGTGAGCTTACCAACTAGCATACCAAAGAATTCATTTCCAAATTCTAGTATTATTGAACTTGAGGACCAATTTTGGCATACTAATGGATCTATTCGAACAGATATTACCCTATCTTAAGTTTGCATCAAGGACTTGTAAGTTTTTGATGGACACTTCTCAAATAAACAAATATGTGATTTGATATTAATAGTGGATGCCAAACAACTTCTATAATAATACAAGGACTTGTTTCCATGGAACTATCACGACTTGAAAGGAATCCCTCTGCACATTGCTTAGCATTAAATCATGTTCAACACTTCCATTCCACCTACTTATCAAGCCAAGTACTGAATGAATTCTAATTATGCAACAATGGTTAAATAGACTTGAATAAGCTCCTAATTTCATGATGCATTGAGCCTACGGATCAAGCTATTTGGCTATCACCAATTGTTGTTATACCAAATAAGAACAAAAAGCTTAGGATTTGCATTGATTTTCACAAACTCAATTCAACAACAAAGAAGGATCCTTATCCTCTTCCATTTCCTAAAAAAATATTGAATGTAGTCATAGGCCATGAAATATTACTTATTGGGGAACATTTGTTTGGATAATTATGCCTTTCAAGTTGAAAAATGCCCCACCAACTTATCAAAGAACAATTGACCTAACCTTCAAGGATTAGTTCACATGGTAGTTTTATGAAATTATTTTTTCATTACTTCAATGTTTTTAGTGGCATGGTCACCTATCAAAATTGAGGCTTTGTTTTGATAATTAATGGGAATTTGATATTGATTTCGATCTAAAAAATTACATGTTTTTTGTCTATTCTAGACCAATTTTGAGTTAAATTATTTCTAAAAAAGGAAAACTTCAAAATCCTAAGAAAATCATGGCAAATATTAATATGCCATCACCGAAATCTCCATGTGACATTCAAATCTTCTATGGCATAGCTCAATTTTATCAATGCTCCATCAAGAACTTTTCTTTCATCATGGCACCAATTACAAAGCCAATGTGAAAGACAAGAACTCTCAAATGTACAACCAATTGCCAAAATGTGTGCAAGATAATCAATAATTGGAATGTGATTACACCACATTAGACCTTGAATTCCACATTCATACCGATGCATTGAATCTAAGTGTGGGTGTGATGTTAACATAAAATATTACAAACAAATGTGATCAACCACTTAAAGTTCTACTTTTTTTTATTCCTTAATAATGTTGAATGTAATTATACCACTACCAAACATGAGGTGTTAGCTATGGTGTAGGCCTTGTAAAAATTTCAACATCATCTACTAGGAAATAGGTTCTTGTATTGTGTGGACCACATGGTGTTGGTTTACTTGATTTGCAAACCTCAAGTATCAAGTTCAATTGTTCAAACATGCCTTCTATTGTTCTTGGAATTCAACTTTTTAATAATATACAAATTAGAAAAATCACACTCAATAATCTGATGTTCTTTTCTCAATTATCGACTTCTAATGAAAAACCAAGTGTGCCAAACCAAATATTAGATGCACAACTTTTTTTTATACAAACAATATGTTTACAAGAAATCTATGATTGTATTTCCACTAGATAATGTCTTGTGCATTTTACTATTGAACAAAAAAAAGTTCATTTTGAAGGTTTTACCTTCCATTTTTCATAATGGGAAACTCTATGAAAAGGGACACAACCAAATTTATGAAGATGGATTCAACCAATAGATACCTAATTAGTTATACAAAAGATGCATAGAGGGATAAGAAGAGGCCATTTTTCAACAAACATCACTTATCAAAAAAGTTAAATGTCAAATATTGGTGCCCTATTCTTTATAAGGACACCCATAATTTTTGTTAGAGTTGTGATGATTGTCAAAAAAATTGGGAACTTGTTAACTTCTATCATGGCTTAATTGGTAACCATGTTACCTAAAGAACCATTCATGAAATGGGGCTTGGATTTTATTGTACCTATCAAACTAGTTAATAGGTACACCATAAACAAATGCATTTTGGCAACTATTGATTATGTTACCAAGTGGGTGAAAGCCAAGGCTTTAAGGACCAACTTAGAAATCATTACAACAAAATTCATTTATGAATTTATTCTTACCAAGTTTGGATGCACCCCACTTGCCTTGGTAAGTGATCAAGGAGTTCATTTCATTAATGATATTATACAAAAATTTGACAACTCATTTTTTATTTCAAAAAACTAAATCCACTACCTAGTATCCTCATGAAATGGGCAAACTAAATCAACTAACAAAATCATTGGAGCTTTGATGACCAAATTGGTCAATGAAAAGTGTAATATCTAGGACAAACATTTACACATTTCTTGTATGCTTACCACATTTGAGGTAACTACTAGCCATACACCCTTCTATTGGTGTATGGACTTCATCCATTCATGCTTACCAATTATTTGTTACTTGCTCAATTCATGACCCATAACAAATTATCTACTAAACTTATTAAAAAATTTACTTCTAGAATTATTAAACTAACATAATTAGAGGGAAAAAAAATGAACAATGGAAGAAATCTTGTCATTTGCAACCATTATATTTACAACTACATGTGACTCTTAGCCATTTGCAATTATAACCTTTGGTCACTTTTGCAACTTTTTGACAAGTTTGGTCCTTCTTGTGACTATGCTACAATTTAAAACTAGGTTGTGATTATTTTTTTCCATTTTTCCATATTGACAATTTTTAATAAGGTTTTCATTCAAGAAAGGGCATACATGTTCCATTAGTTAATAACTTGACCAAAATAGTTGCACCACTATGTGGTGGATTTAGCCCCAAGGGGTATACTAACGTGTATTAAAGTATAGCATGGGGGCATGTTTTATGGGTGTATTCAAATTGTATTTAACTTGTATTTAAAGCATATTATTTGTATATCATGCATACATTAAAAGAATATATGTATAATTTATATACATTAAGGTTATCTACCTACCTATCTTAGGTGCCAAGTGACATGATCTAAATTTATGTTTAACATAAGTGTCGTGTGGTTTATGTTTGAGCATAACCTCAATTAACCTAGGTTATTAAATTTAACCAACATTTAACCAAGTTTTAATTTTGTTAAGGCTTAACCAAAGTTTGACATAGTTTTAATTTAGCCAAGGTTTAACCAAGGTTGAGGTAAGTTTTCGTTTCACCAAATTATGGCCAAATTTTAGCCAAATTTTAATTTAACCAATTTTTAATTACAATTTAACCAATTTTTTGTTTAGCCAATGTTTTGCCAAATTTTCATTTTGTCAATGTTTAACAACAATTTAAACCCAATGTAACCAAGTTTTTAGTTTTGATAATGTTTAGTCATGGTTTAGCCAAGTTTTTGTTTTGTCAATTTTAAATTACGATTTAACCACCATTTAGCCAAATTTTTGTTTAACAATTGTTTAGCTATGATGTAATTAAGGTTTAACTAAGTTTTCGTTTTGCCAATTTTTTGCCATGGTTTAACCACAATTTAACTAAATTTATATTTAACTAATGTTTAGCCATAGTTTGGGCAAGTTTTTTTTTTGCCAATGTTTTGATAGCTATTGTAGTGCCACAAAAGGTTCGGGCGGGCTGTAATGATCAATTTAATTAATCTTGAGGAATGTTTTTGGAAAAGGTCCATTAGTGCTGCAGGAAATGCATTGTTTTCAAGGGAAAGGTCCAGTAATCTGCCAAAAAGGTCCATTGCAGGTCCAAGCCAATTTCCATTTTTTTTTGTTTTGATGTTGCAAGCACACATGTGCAACATTCTGAGCATAATCAAAATGCCCTGGATCTTCCACTACCACCTCGCCACCCTCCACATTATCCACCGGGGCATTCTCATCCAAAGCTAGCAAGCTATCTGCAGCTGCCTCAATGTTTTTTTGGCGCCAAAAGGTCCGGTTTTGGGGGAAAACGTTCGTTACAGAAGTCCAAAAGTCATTTATTTGCCCAATAAAGGATCATTTCGGCCTCCAGCCCGAATTCATTAACGAACCTTTTGTGGCACTACGGTATAATTTAAGCAAGTTTTTGTTTTGCCAATGTTTAGCCATGATTTAGACAAGTTTTAGTTTCACTAATGTAAGCCAAGGTTAGCAAAAATTTAGTTTAACTAAGTTTTCATTTAGTTAATGTTGAATCAAGTTTCAATTTCGCCAAAGTTTAATTAACCAAGTTAGAATGTTTATAATGCACACATTGTTATGTATTTGGGATGAACCAATCAAAACGGCTTCACCTTAATGTAGGTAGACTAATAGGTAGTTGATTTTGCTATTATGTTTTATGTTCACTTTTTAAGTTCAAGTCACTAGCTTAGATAAATAAGTACCCCTATTTACATTTTTTTTACATAATTTTTTTTCAAGTGTACTAAGAATAAATTTGAAATATTTGTGGATGTGCCACATGTCACAATCATGAGCACATGAATATGTTTTCTCAAAATGATTTTTTTTTTTTTTTTGGAAATAATACAAATTGTTGATACATGGCAACATCATTCATTCTTATGTTGATATCATGGCAACTTATCACTCACCAAAATAGTTTAGTGGTAGTCACAAACAAAAATACACATACAATTAGTCAAAAGATGAAATTATATTGTGTTGAATTTTTTCTTTCATTCCTAATCCATGTCATTTGTGACTAAGGTTGCATGCAACTTGTCAAACACAACTAGTGAGATTTTGGTCATATATGTCACTTACAATTGTAAATTAGTCATATGGATTAATCACACAACCACATTTTTCTTCTAGTGGAAACAATTCTTACTTTAGGATAGAAATAATGGAATTATGTTATTTGGGCTTTAAATGATTACAAACAAAAGAATTTTTTGTAAGGGGATTATATGTTTTAGTTTTTCAAAAGCAAAAAATCTCGTATAAGGAAATTCAAAAAAGAATGGTTTGGACCCTACCAAGTCCAATATTGTCTTCCCAACAATATTATTCTCGTAGTTACTATAAACAAATTTGACCCCAATTTATCCTAATCAACATCAACGAGTTTAAACCTTATCGAATGCATGAGAAAGCTCCCAATTGGAAGCTCAATTGGATAATAAGAGGGAATTTCAATGATAACAACTAAGGATCTTACAACAATTCTCAAGGAAAATCTTTTGTGACTACCAATCCCACATTACCAAATACTAGTTTATCAATATTGACAAAATCCAATGTTTGCACATTTGATAACAAGTCAAGACCAAAAATTTCCCAATATTGACCATATATTTTCAATAAACAAATACCGTCACCAATTTTTTTTTGCATCAATACCACTCATGGCTCGGTGGTTGAAATAACACCATTGAATATTTTTGGTACTTATGACAACAAAAGTTATGGAAATGATAAAACATTGCCATTAGTTGTCCCATTAATGATTTTGGAAATCCAAGATATGTTGTGTTTTGGTATCCAAGGAACATCATGTTTTGATATCTGAGGGATGCAATATTTCAACAATAAACGAACATCATTGTGTCCTTTGTTGAAATCACTTACTATCAACTTTTCAAAATCCAAGGAGCCTTTTCTTTCCTTTCATCCTATTTCTACAAACTTTTTTCCAACCTAGGAACTTTGTAATGCTTACTTTTCAACATTTTTTTTTTGCCACCAAGAGAATTGTTTGTGAGCTCATGATTTCTTGGGAGGAAGTAGAAGATATAGAGTTGGTATTCTACACTACCAATATAATTCCGATGACAACAACTAGAAAAATTAAACAACAAGTGATTGTCAAACAACTTAAAAAGATGAAAACACCCATGTCCAATAGAAAATAAAATAAAAAATCCAGTGAACATTCTTTTGCTTATTTGGGAAATGCACATGTACAAATAATGGGTGAAAACAAAGGATGTGCAGTGGGCTTGAGAAACAAAAGTTGTTAAGCTTATGGGGACGTAGATGCAACCAATTTAAACAATACACAACCATGATTTTATTCACAATGCAATCATCTACGGCTAAAGGTCAAAGTGAACCAACACCCACCAACACACCAATCAATCAATTTGTCCATGGGATGGGTTGCATTTTTTCATCCAACTTCAACCAGTCAACTTTTTTTGGTTTTAAACCAATGAGTTTTTTTTGGGTTTGTTTATTTTTCAACCCCAACCTTCATACTATGTTCCCACCTAGTTACCTTACTAACCTAGTTATCTTATTGACCTAGCTACCTTATTAACCTACATCTTGGCCCTACCTACCAACTAACAATGAACTCCACTCCTACATACCTACCTACCTTCTATTTTTTATTAATTTTTTATGGTTAAACATGTACATTTTGGCAAAACCTTTTTTTTTTTGGCTAAACCTTTATGTTTTCTCTACCCCTCAACAAAACCTCCCTAACAAAACTTTTATCTTTTCTTAGTTAAACTTTAATATCTCAACAAAAACTTTTTATTTTGAAGTGAAACGTTAACAAAACCTCTTTACTTCATAATTAAACCTTTATTTCTTGGCAAAACCTTTTTACTTTTTACCTAAACCTCTACTTCTTGACAAAACCAATAACTTTTTTAGTTAAACTTCTATCTTTCGACAAAACCTTTTTATTTATTAGCAAAACCGCTACCTCTTAGTAAAGTCTTTACCTTTTGATGGTTAAACCTTTATCTCTTCGCAAACCTAATATCTTTACTTAGTTAAACTTCCATTTCTTGGTAAAGCCTCTTTACTTTTTAGCAAATCTCTTAGCAAAACCAATATCTTTTCTTGGCTAAACTTTTACCTTTTTACTTATTAACAAAACCATTACCTTTTAACAAAACCTTTACATTTTATTGGCTAAACCTTTATCTTTTAACACAATTAATATTTTTTAAAACTAAACTTCTAGCTTTTAATAAAACCCCTTTATTTATTAATTAAACCTCTTTTTCTTGACAAAAAAAATATTTTTTCTTAGTTGAACCCTTATATATTGGCAAAATTAACATTTTTTCTTAACTAAACTTCCTCCTATCAACAAAACTTTTTTATTTCCTATCTAAAAACCTACACCTTTTAACAAAACCAATATTTGTTTTGGCCTAAACTTGTACATTTCAACAAAACATTTTTTACTTTTTGGCTAAATCACTACCTCTTTGGTATTACTTACATGCAAGAAAATCCTAAAGGTACTCTAGAAGGTGATGATTATTGTCAATGAAGGAATTGCAAAAATTAGTGCATTTAAGGTTGAATGGAATTTCAACACACTTTTGAAATGATTTTGAAATATCCTTTTTAAATTAATACATTTCATTAACCCACCTTAAATCACAATTTAATACTTTCATTCACCATTAACAAGTTCTACTTATTACCTAATATGTAATACCCACATTTTAAAAAATTATGAATTAGAAAACCAAGCAGGTATTGCAAGTTGTATTAATTATCCAATATGTAATACTTACATCAACAATAATGCCAAAACTAACATTTGTTGGTCCAAACCTACTTTAAATGGACCCTTGACTTCAAAGAGCATTACCCACATTGGTATTATGCCAAAACCATGTGTCAAACATGACACATGCAATATTCACAAATAAGTGAATTGGAAAAACACATAGGTGTACAAATACTACATAATTGTTTAATACAACAATAAACATTTTAGGACTCATATGTACGCATTACATAACTAGCCAAAAAAAGTAATGAAAACTTTGGAAACACACGCGGGTATGTGAGGTGGCAATGTTGCAAAATGCAATTTAACAATTATAGATGTGGGTATTGTAGGGTGACAATGTTACAAAATGTAATATAACAATTATGGATGTGATTACTACATGGTTGGCCAAAGAAACCAATGAAAATTTTGTGAAGTTGATGTGGGTGTTATAAGGTGAAAACACTATAGAATACAATATGAAATACGCAAATGTAGGTATTGCATGTCTAGACAAATGTTATGTTTATTTTTAAAGCTTCATATTTGTTTAATTAAAACAAAAAAAATTGAATTTGTAAAAAGGAAATATTTACATGAATTAATGCAAATTTTTAAGTAAACTTGAAATTCAAAAATTCATTAAGATCTTTTGGAAAACATTCACATGTCATTGGTTACCATAATACCGAATGGCATAAAATAATGTTTTAGTTTCTATGTACACATAAGTTACATGCAAAATGCACCAAACCATAAGAATTATGTAAAAAAAATGAAAATCAACAAGTCCAAAAGAAAAGTAATGACATGCTATTCCCTCTTCACAAAAGATCCCATTCTATCGCTAGCTTCTTCATTCATAATATCATGAACTTAACAATAAGTTGTAGTTCTTTCAGTTGCTTTTGTAAGATGGTGATATGTGTACAATTATTGGTGTTAAATGTGACAATGAATTATGTTGATCACAAACTAATCTTTGGTGGTTCCACACAATCTAATTCATAAATACAAACATGCATTAATAAACAAAGGTTTCAAGGTTTTCATTATGATAAACACACACACACACACACACACACACATAAAAAACACACAAACTAAAAAAAATTGAAAAAGAAAATTGGACAAAAAAGACATAATTAAAAAAATTGCAAAAAAAACATAAACGTGGAAAAAAAAAACCCAATAAAAGTAAAAAAGCAAAAAAACCTCACTTGAGAAGTTTCCAAGTTTTTTGCATTTTGTAATAAGTCTTATTGTTCCAAACTTGCCTCCATGTTGCATTGTGATCTTGCTTGAAACTAAAGTAACCAAAATATAAGAAAAAAGAAAGGATGAAGAGCAAGGAGGGAAAAATAAAAATAAAAAATAAGGAGAAAAATAGGAAGAAGGGCAAGGGAAAAAGCAAAACAAAAAAAAATTAAAAAATCAACAACAACAAAAAACAAAGAAGTAAGGAGAAAGAAAAGAAAAAATACCAAGAAAAAAGAGAGGAAGAGGAGCAAGGAGAAAGAGAAAAGAAAACATGACGAGGAAAAAAATAGGAGGACAAGGGAAAAAATTAAAAAATAGCAAGAAAAAAAAGAGGAGGAGGAGCAATGAGAAATAGGGGGGGAGAGGGGGGGGGAATAACCAAAAAAAAGAAGGAAAAGGAGCAAGGAAAAATAGCAAAGAAAACAACAAAAGAAGAAGAAAAAAGAAACAACCAAGGAAAGATAGAAAAGTAGGAGCAAGGGAAAAAAGAAAAAAAATAGCAAATTTTTTTTAAAAAAAAAGTTAGAACAGAAAAATATGTTTATGAAGTGAGCAAAAAAAAAGGGCAATGAAGAAGTGGCAATTTTTTTTACAAAATAAATTTTCATCCAACCAATGAAACCCACAATGAATTCCATTGGATTGTTGCATTGATGGGTGTTGGGTCACCCTAGCCATCATTTACGACATAGAAATAATGCAAACTATGATCTAAAATGTCAAGGTGATTCTTATTGAAAAAATTGTAATTCATGTCTTCAACTTATCAAAGCTCAAAATGAAAACTTATGAGTTTAAATCAAAGGTAGTTTGATTAGTTGAATGCAACAAGATCATTACTGAAAATTCTTACCATGTCAAAAGGATGGTTTTCGCATTGGAATACTTGCCAAACCTGATCTTGTACATAATAAATGTGAGTTTTATGGTTCAAATAACGAACAATCTATTGTGCCAAAAAGTTAATGTGGTACATACACATGCCCACAATGGACACTTGGTTAATTGGGTTACTATTGCATTGCAAAATATTACAAACATTTTGAAGAAAATCCACCTAAAATAGTATAAGAATATTAAATTCAGCCTTATACATGTAATTGGTGGAATTTTTTTTCAAAATTGGTTTCTTATCAATGACCATTTGTTAGATCAACCAAGTGATGATTTAGATGATGATGTTAGTGAAATTATTGAAAGTAAGAACATTGATGTGTATGATGCAACTTTAAACAAGTAGGAAACCAAAATCCATTTTTGACAAGTCATCAATCAATGAATTATGAATCTACAAAAGAAGGTGTTCAAGTTATAAAAGGAATTTGATGAAATTCACAGACAAGCCCTACATGTTGAAGCCAAAATGAAGAATTTGCATCTTCATAAAATGCATGTGGAATTATTCGAAGGTGAAAATGAACATCTTAAAACACAAGTTATTGAACACCAAAATCAATAGAAAATGTTGGAGGAACAATTGGTATGTCAATAAGGTAAATTGTGAAATATGCACAAAGCCATTGATTTTCTAGAGTATAAATTTGATAAGGAGATTAATGCACACAAATGAATTAATTTGGTTAAAATAGTTATTAAAACTAATACAATATATAATGTGTTACAAAAAAACTCAAAACTAATACTTCAAATGGATCAACAACTATATTTGTTTATTAACAAATTTGATGTCAACCTCAAATGGGCCATCACCGAACTAAAAAATGTAAAGACATGTGTGAATAAAATGAAAATGATCATTATTGAATAACTGAACATTTATAGCAACAATTTGAGTTGTAGGAATTCATGCTACATTCAATGACTTTAACTGAAATTGAAAATTGCATACCTACAATACTAGATTGCTTGAAAACCATACCCTATTCAAAATATAAATATTGTTGGTCAAACAAACACAAAAGGAAAAAGAATAAATGTCATGGCCTAGGATATTTTGGGATACTTTGTGTCATGGCCTAGAATATTTTGGGATACTTTTGGCAATATCATGGCCTAGAATATTTTGGGATACTTTTGGCAATATCATGGCCTAAGATATTTTGGGACTAGTATGGTTCAGGGTTATAAAAGGAGATAGTCTGGGGAACAACCCTTCAGCAGATCAACACCAGTTGATGGATCAATAAA
>Ga0116227_10002322_pt1 | contig 43343 bp, 26 predicted proteins | sample S1TSphgellanicum_FD_89693 | JGI IMG/M metagenome (GOLD analysis project Ga0116227, IMG submission 89693) | Host-associated microbial communities from peat moss isolated from Minnesota, USA - S1T2_Fb - Sphagnum magellanicum MG | ecosystem: Host-associated > Plants > Peat moss > Unclassified... | reverse complement strand
ATATAGCCAAAATTTTAGATCAAAATTTAAAATGCTAAAAATCATGTGCCTTTTGAGATTTTCAATAGCCATAATAATTCGACCCAAAGTTAAGAAAGAACACCAGATTTCTATACATGGTTCAAGTAGATAGCCTAAAATACAGAAGGATGTTTTACTTTGATATTTAGCTTGTAGACAAATCTGGCTATTAAATCCTCCTATGGATCATTGCCACTTTGGCTATAACACAAAATTGACCCCAAAAAAACACTTGTATGTGAGCATGGGGATGTATGAAGGCAAGCGCTAGGTTTTGTTGCCTCATTGATGGCAGTGGGCCAGAATGGTCCAAAGTCCTTGGGGGATGGAGAAATAGGTGTACAACAATCAATTATAAACAAGCAGCTCATCATGTAATGGCTCTGGCCCCCCCCCCCCTCCAGGTTCAAATCAAATCATGAAACATGGTTCTATAATTGGAATACGGTAGCTTAGGGTCAGTTTCCACATTGACAAAACGAATAATTTTAATTTTTTTTTCAAAAACTGAAATTGTTCTGTAAAATTTTGAAATTATATATATTTTCCATCATCTACTATAATATTGTGATATGAGTAATGAAATTATTCAGTGTGTAGCCTATGAAAATAATGATGGTTTTTCACCATTTTCAACCTGATATTTTCACAAAATTTCAATTCACTATTTTGAGGATTACTTAATGACGAAACTAACCTCAAGGGAAGGTAGACTGAAAATTTAGAAGGAAAATTGTGCCACAAGTTCATTGGGGTTTGATGTGGGACTGGGCAGTCATTTCTTCAGTTTCCCACTGACCCAAAACTCCATGCAATCAGCAGCGATTACCCGATGTAATAACCACAAGCCCGCATGTACAGTGGGAGATTATGTTTTGTAATCTCCCACCGTGCCAGCGGAAGAGCCCAGTATGATGCTATATGTGCGGGTTCTGTGCACGGACATTTCACAAAAAGAAATGCCCACCAGCAAGGTTATAATTATGTTTATGATGTATTGTTTGCCATATATGTGCTTTACGATTAGTAAAGACCACGGGTGGAGACATTCCCATAGTAGTGCAGGGCCCTAAATGCCAAATTGCCCAAATTAAATGCTTTCCCCCCTTCTACTACTAGTTCACGTAAATGGCCCCTACCTATGTACCAATAAATTATGAATTCTGATTAGTTTACATTTGAATGAAGGTGAATATCATCAACCTATCTTTGTTGTTGATTAATTTAGCAAAATTCGATTAATTTATGTATAACCGAGTTAGATCAAGTTAAGCTTTGTTGTTACCTTTGGAGTGTGAGGTTTTTAGAGAGAGGCTCAGACCATAGAAGTAACTAGTGTGGCCTGTGCCATTGGCCCAAGTGTTACCACCTCGTCAACTGATTTTTCCTTCCAAAAACCTGGATTTTGGGAATTTATTTGAATTTTCAGCGGCAGAAATCAGTTAAAAGTCAATATCTCTCCCACCTTCTGAATCCAAATCTTACCAAATAAATTCCATTAAATCCTGCTCATCAAGATCTTTCCAACAACACCAAACGCACATTCCAATTCCTCCAAAATTTTCAGCTACGATTTAATTTAATTTTCAGAGATGAAATCATTCAATATTCAAGAACTTTTGCACCGCAAGTCCAAACAGCATAGAACCAAGCCCATGCACCCCTCCTCGGTGAGAGCTTTCCAAAGACACCAAGAACACAATCTGAAGCATCCGGGTTCAGTGGAGCTCATAACTCCAAAAAAACTACTTTCCTTCATAGATAGATTGGAGATTGATCATGTTGGACAAGAACAACACAAAATGAAGCAACAAAAAGCAAAGCAATCACTCATTGGGTTCCATCCAGACTTTGTTTTCAGGGGGTGGGGGGCACTGTTCCAAATTTTAGGCCTCAACAAAACAGAAAGGAATATTTTGTCACAATTTCTTGCCAAGTTTCCCCAAATTTTGAAGAAATTTCAACACATTTAGAAACAAGTTCTTGATCAGGGCAGGTTTTTTCTGCCAGTTTTCCAGCAGAAGAGACTTCTTTCTGCCAGAATATTTTCAATGACTTCAATTTTTCTGTGGAGACATTCATTCATTCCAGTGGTGGCAAAATTGCATGCCAGTTTCATATAAATGAAACTCAAGTGCATGGACTGGGAAAATGTTGGAAAAGCATTAATGGAAACTCTTCATTGTACATTGAAAGCAAACTTAAAGACATGCTCCAATTATTTTAGTATAATTGGAGAGCACTTTATACTCATGAATATTCCTCTTACAAAAGAGGAGGGATCTTACACCTACATCTCAAAGAGTAGGAGGGAAATAGGTGTAAGATCTCTTCCACTCTTAAGCAGTAGGTGTAAGTACTTTCCCCTCCTATACCTCGTGATCTATGTATGTTTACGTCTACAATAATGTTCATCTTGTGCTTTAAGATGGGTCAAGCCCATGAATGAGGGGTCGGACTTGACTTTCGCCTTGTCCTAGGCCCCTGATTTTTGAAACCACCCATCCCTTGGGCTTTACCATTACACTTTGCATACCTTGTACATGTCTCCAGGGAACAGAACTGGGACTAGTTAGGGTTTCATCCAAAAGAGAGTCAAAATTTAGTTCCATTCATCAATGGGCTAGTGGGGGTTGATGCCTCACCCCAGCCCAGCTAAAAAGGCTAGTGAGTTGTGACACTTTTGATTTTGGGTACCTGGCCAAAATACGCTAATTGGTAGGTTAGTCTTTCCAGAGTTTGGACTTGTCATAAATAAATTCTTTTTCCTGACTTGAGGGTATTGCCAACAGCTTGTCAGTCACTGGGTCTACTACCATTATATTCCAAAAAAAACAAAAAAAAAAAAATTCATTTTTAATTTTTGGATTTGAACCTTTTTTTGTTTTATGGGGGAGTTGTGAAAAACTAGCTAGAACAAGTTTTGGCTAGAATTTGTTCCTTCACCCAAAAATAAATAAATAAATAAACAAATAAATAAATAATCCAGTTGTTTAGAAGCCTCATAGTACTACTACTCAAATAATAATAAATATTTTTTTTGTGCATAATTTTCAGGATGGAGTTTGAAAGGTGAAGAGGAAGAAGACGAAGAAAAAAAGGGGCACATGAATTTATGTAATGACAAATGGACAGAGAGAAGATCAACTGTCAATAAAGAATTGGACAGAAGGAATAGGTAGGATACAATCCCAGAAGCTAAACACCCCTTCTCATCAAGCTCTGTCCATCGAGCGCATTGTCAGATCAATTGGGAGAGACCTTGGCCAGAACTTGGAAGAAAGAGAGAGAGAGAGAGAGAGAAAACTCTCAGAGGGAAGGAGAGGAGAAGGAGAAGAGAAGAGAAGGGAAGGGGTGCAGTAGGCAGACATTCTGCAGGAACTTCCCTCACACTTTAGTGCACATGACATTGATATGTCGGGAATAATTTAGGACTAAAAGTTTGGGCAAATCAAGCAACGTGCTGACGCATGGAAGTTTGTATTTTTAGTGAAGAAGGGCGGGGGAGGGGGTTTGCAAGCGCTCTGTCTGTCTTCACATGAGAACTCAATTAAGAGGGGGAACTGTAATTATGTGTGGGAGTATGTGCAATAATCAGTCAAAGGGGGGTTGGCTGCAAGTGGTATTAAATGTTCCACTACTTTGGTAGTGGGCAAAACCGGAGGGAGTCATCCGTTTTGGGTGGGTTTGTCCTGACTCTATTGCAGCTTGCTTGAATCTTGGGAATGGGCCTATCACCCGTGAGTGAGTGCAGCAGGCGCAGATCCGCTTCAAAATCCATCAACCAAGCGCGAGCCAGAGCTGGAGCGAGATCTCTTCTGCTCATCTTAACCCATAAAACGTCAGGGCGGCCCAATTTGGTGCAATGCATGCTGGCTGGCTGGCTGGCTGGAGGCTGCACCTGGATGGAGAGATGAGCGGTTATTTTTGCCTGTGTACTTTACATTGCTGGTTTTTTCTTTTTCTTTTCCTCTTGTTTTTGGGTTGTGGCAACTCGAGTCAGCTGGAGCTCCTCTCAGCTCTGGGTTCTTCTTCCCTCCCACACAAACAACAGTCCAGTTCCCCAATTGTTTTACCTAGGAAGCTGGGAAACCACAACAGCAATCACATGGCAGATTAAGAGATCTATCTGGAAGCTAATCTACGAGGCCTCCAACAGTTCTTTTTAGTACTCATTCCTTTAATGCAAACTGAGCCACGCTTCAGCTTAGGTTTGTGAGAACCATACGGCACTTCTAGCACTCAGGAGGGATCGACAGACCAGTACTGGCTAACCCAAGTGGGGCTACTTACTTAAGCTATTAGTAGCCCCAGTTAGCCTGTAAACCCAACTTAGCCTTGGGTGAACCAGCAACTAAACTGGTGGTACCTTCACCTTCTTGAGTCAGGCCATTTGGTGTTGAGCAACAATTTCTTCTCTTTTTTTTTTTGGCTATAACTAAGCCAAAATGCTATGAAAAAAATATGGGTGCTAAAAAGTAGTAAGGAAAATAGGCAAGGTAAAAATGAAAATGTCACCAAAATTTGCTTACTTCTCATGCCATGCTAGTCATTACATGATAATAATGATAATTTAAATCACCGCACACAAATTAAAGTCATCCAAATAGATTTGTCAATTTGCTCATTTTTCATCCTAGGAGGGCTAAGGGTTTCATTATTGCTAGGTGAATGAAGTGTGCATCTAGTCATCAAAACATTTACAAACTTATGAAATTCATTTGCCACACTCAACATCCATGTTCATTAATTGAATTTTGTTAAATTAGCATAAATATCAACGATTGTGGTTTACTTGAGCCAAAGGACACACCTTTGCAATTGTAAATATTGGCAAGGAATTAGAGAATAATGCCCTCTTGCAACAATAAAAGTTGCACTAGCTTTAGTCCAAATTTTGTGTGTGTGTTCTTGCACAAGTGCAGCAGATTGAAATAGAATTTTGGTGTGTGAGATCGTTTTTCAAAGATAGTTCTTTTAAATTTTTGAGCTTCATTTCAGGTTTTAGGTTGCATCTTGTTGTGAGTCTTGAAACCTGTGAAAAAACACATTTTTCCAAATGAACTTTTCTCAAGTTAAGATTTCATTCATCTTTTCATGATGGCCTCTATTTACTACTTTGGTGTAACAACCGTTGTCGCATGTGCTTGAAACTGTAATTTTGTGTTTTTTTGTTTGAATAATGTTTATCTTTTTATTTATTTTGATGAAACATTTTTTTACATTCCAAATTCAATCTTTGTTTGTTATTATACTTGGCAACCTCTTAACGAAGAAATATGTTTATTATTTGTAAGATTCATATTTTTTTTGCATTGCATTACATTTCATTTTGCATATTCATTGTTTACATGAAAAGAGGAGGGCTAAATAAATTATTTTGACCTTGAGAGTGTTATTAAATGTTTTGAGTTGTATTGTAAGCTTTAAATAGTTAAATCAATTTGGAACTAAAAAATTAGAATTGCAATTTGGTACAACAATCTTTTGTTTTGATTTTCCACTATTGTTGAATTAAATTCTTGAAAAATTGTTGAAAAATGGAGTAGTTGAGTGAAAATGAAAACATATTCAAAAATTAAAAATGAAACATGTGAAATTTTTCTCAATTATGTTCTTATGGAAAAAATGTTAGTGGTCAAACCTTCCAAAAACAAATTTAACAAAATTGTTGGCTGAATATGGGTTGAGAAAAAAAATCATTCAAGTAAAAAATGAGGAGTCAAATTTGAATGCTATGACAATTGTTTTGAAGTTTGTTGTGACTTGTGAATGTTTGAGTTTGGAGGAAAGCTTTCAAAGTTTCTATTTTTCCCATGGTTTCTCCAAAGCTTGTCAACATGCAAGATTAGATGAAAAAGTATGTCAATGCAAAATATCAAGTTTGTTTATATTCAGGTATTAAATCAAATTTTCATAAATGTATAACTTGGCTTAAAAGGCTTGGAAAAGGCAAACAATAATGGAACAAAGTTTGTGAAAATTTTAATATTTGTCCAAGAAAATTAAACAATATAATTAAAACAAAATAATGAGTTGTTGCAAAATAAGGTGGGCCACTTTTTGTGTTACATTGTAAGTTTTTGACAAGTTGTGCATTAACATGCCATAAAATCATCATTATGCCAGATTTGCTATAAAAAAATATTTATTAAAAATTATAACATATATTCTTCAAATATATAGTAATGAAATTTTGAGGTTGAAAAATATGGATTAATTTTTTAATGATTGTTTTAGGAAATATCTTATAAGGATTCAATATATGATATAGTAAGGGAAAGTAACATAAATGCAAAAATAAATAAAAATTTAAATTATGGACTTTTGCATGTTTTAAAATGAACCCACTTAAGCAATGATATCATAGTAAACTACAATTTTAACACTATCAAATGGACTTTAATGGACTATTTATTCATCAAAATTGATCCACCTTCTCTTGCATAATCCCAAAAAAAATTTATTTAAAAAATATTTTTACAATCATTTTAGACATTTTATTTGAACTATAGATTGAAAAATATTAACATTGAATGTTAAATTTTTTTTGCAATTTTACCTCTAACGGTTTATGTTCCAAAAAGCTTTGAAGTTTCAAAATGCTATTAACCTTTATTACAATAGACAAAATCAGTGGAAAAAAATGTTTCCTCTTCTTACATGGCACATTTTTCAAATAATTGTTGTTTTTTTTTTCCTTTCTTGTGGATGCTTGTGTTTTAAATTAATTTGATTATTGAGTGATGCAATCCATTTGATAATAACAATGTGTTTGAAATTGAAGGAAAAAGCTAAAATCCCACCAACTTTAATTAATTTGATAAATGATGATTATGGGGTTGTTCTTGAATTGTCTTTGGTAACCTCTAACATGAAAAATATGGTTTCAGAAGTGTAGGAGTCTTTCACATCCTTTTAAAATAAATATAATGCCAAAATAAAAGTCATAACATGTTTTTGATGTTTAACCTTAGGTTTAGGAGCCTTTGCTTCATATCATCTTATATTAGTCATTACAATGTGACTATTGTTGGGGAATATGACAAGAAATAGTTCTCTCACATCCTTATCAAATGCCATAATCATTTACATCATGTGAACATTAGAATTTGAAGTTGGTTATGCAAATCCAACAATTGAAAAAGATTGTGAGTTGGATATTTGTGAAACAAACTATCAACACCAATGAACTAGTGAAAGAACTTGTACATAGAGAGCTATAGATTTTCAAAGAAGATCAAATGGATATCAAGAATATCAAATGTTCTCTTTAGTGGTGAGAGAAACATGAATCCATAAATTTCACACCAATAGATTTTGGCTTGCCAAATATTAAGCATTGTAAGATCTCAAATCAAGATAGAGAGGCCCTTCTCTTTAATCATCATATTAACAAATTTAACAAGATGTTGTTTATAAACATCCAATTAGAACAATTCAAAAATTCATTTGAACAAGATGAAGTTGTGAATAAGGAATTATGGAAGGAAAGAAAGAACATCTTATATATATATATATATATATATTTTTAATATTTTTATCAAATTTTGGTAACTTTTTGTAATAAAAAAAATCCTCTTGCTGAAAATAATTGAACGTTTGACAACTGACTTGTGAGAATTGCCTTTGAGAATGAATTGGTCTTGATTTGTGAAAACCGGCACTTCGAGAATTGATTGAATTTTTTTTCAAAAGTCTGATACCCTAATCAATTCTCTTTTATGGATAATGTTTTTTAGATGACAAATTCAGTTCTTAAAATGTTATGCAAGAATCAAAACCGATGGTTCTCACTAAAAAGTGAGAACCACCCAAAGCTGGTTTTTATTTTCTACATGCCCATATTTAACCAAGGGTTAACTTGGAGTTAAAGACCCTGTTTTAATTTTAGGACCCAATAATTATCATGGTTACAAGCAACCTTTAAAATTTCAGGGATTTTATCCATGGTACCCCTACATGTTCCTAAACCATAAACCCTAAACCCATCCTAAACCCTAGTCCAAATTAGGTTGGTTTTGCATTGACAACACTTCTTCTTCTTCTTCTTCTTCTGTGTCCAAATTTAAGATTTGCTGGGTTAAATATAGCCACCAAGAGGGCTCATTCCACAACCTGAAGGTACAAGTGTTGAGGTGCTTGTTCACCATGGCCCATTGTCCTGGATGTTCACATGTTTATGACTTACTTATATCTCCTTGCATCCAATAGAGAGAAACTTCTTCACATGAATGGAAGAATCATATGTTGTAAGGTATATCCTTCATGCCTTGGGTGAACCAGCACCCACATTGGTAACCATGGTAAAAATCGCAAAATCCATTTAAATTATTTTTAAATATTACAAATATCTCATGCATAGACTTAATCAGAGTCTCTGAGTTTTAAGGTATATAGGTAGGAAAATAAGTGATTATTATATTATGGAAGTATATGGTTTATGCATAGGTAAGGAGTGGGTTTTGTCACCTAACTATTAATAGCTCACAAGTTTTTATTTTTTGGTTAGTAGATAGGTAGTAGAAAAAAGCAACTGAGTTAACCACCATGGTTAGCTAGGGTACTGGAACCCAACAGAAAACTGTTTCCTAAGCATTTTATCATCCATCCTTCATGGTGCACTGGTGGGTGCTGATTCACTAGGGTTAGGGCTCAGCAGAATGTCATCTACCTGGACCTTTCCATGGTACCTTAGAGGAAAACTTATAGTCCTTTTTTCCTGGGGAACTATTCAATCAAAATTCAAAATGTGAACATAAGTTGTTATAGCATTCAATAGACTTTAGACTTTTGTCTTATTGATGTGAAAATTTGCAAAACATCATCCAACAACCGCTATGAAACCTTCTTATGGAAAACATCATGAGAAAATTAACAAGGGATGTGTCACATTGCGGCCTTGCCATTTACATTAAAACATATCTTAAGGCAAAAAAAGAATTATGGAAACTCAAATATTTCACCATGCCAAAATATAATCTTCAAAAAATCCTCTAAAAGAAACCAAAAATCCTTCAAGATATTATAACTCTATAACTAATCTCAAGTTTCAACACAAGCCAAAATATCATCTTTCAAAAATCCTCATATAAAAATAGACCTATTACCTAGGAGCCAAAATTCCTTAAGCTACTATACTCTATAATGAATCGAAACAAAATATCCTTGCCTTGGTAGGCAAGGCCAATAAATTCAGTATTATATAGGGCAACACCAAAAAAAACATGACCAAAAAAGAAGTCAAGGTTGTTAACCATAAATGAGCAAGACCAAGCTTAAACCAAAGGTTTACTGTATTTTTAAAATGTTTTTATTAGTAGATTCAAAACTTAAATACTTTTAATTTGAAACCATTTGAACATAATGTATTGTACCTTACAATGGCTCCCCCTATCTCAAGCACACACATATTCACTTTTACACAAATATACTAACCCAATTCAAAGGGTATTTTGTCAGTCATGTTTTGAGAATTGGATGCAATTAACAAGTTGCTTCAATCCATCACATAATGAGTGAAAGTTGTGGTACCCATGGGTTGTATGACCTTTTGATGATGGTTTTTCAAACCCACAAATTCACTCAATATATAGAATAAAGTATGAGTTATTAGGTTTAAGGGTAGCAATGGAGGTTTAGAGCTCTTCAACACTAGTGAAGAAAGAAAGGTGGTGAAGAAGGGTTTATGAGTTACTGCATGAAGAAGGGAAACTAGGAAGTTTCTACATGAAGGCAATGAAAGAAAAAACAAGGATTAAACTTGCACAAAGATGGTGCCTTAGAGTAATGGGAAGTAGTGGTCACAAGCTTGGAAGGATTGGAGAATGACTAGGAACAAAGGTGAATTAAGAACAAGGATGAACTGATTAGAAGAGAGCAATAGAAATTGAACCAACCAACAAGGACAAAACTACAACAAGTAGTTCATTAGGATCTTTAGAACATTAGTATGTTGTTGTCAATTTCTTTTCTATTGTTGACCTTGTTTTTTTGGCCGTTATCTTCTTGTTCCTACAAGCATTTGAACAACATGATACAATGATATAATGGAAACAATACTTTAATTAAATGAAAACCTAAATTATTTTATTAACGTCTTCATTTTTGTTTTAAAATTGAATATAGCAATTTTGTTACTTGAAATCATTTGTGGACATATTTTTTTCTAGCAAGCCTTTTTGAAATATAAATATTGGAATTCTTATTCATTGTTACAATCGTTGTAATTCAAGATAAAGTATTTTCCATCATTGTTTCAATATTTTCATTTGTATCTATCTCTTTTTCTTTTTTCTTTTAAGTCTGTTATTTCTTCAAATGATATTTCTTTGAATATTAGATTTTCATATGTTCATCCATTGCACCAATCTGGAATGTTTTGTTGAAAGCTTGTTCCAAACCACATAATAACCATTTTCTCCTAATCATGTTAGGTTGATTCACATGCTACCATGCTTGGAAGAGCCATAAATAGAATAATGGTCTCAATACAAACATATGAAATTATAACTTGACATCCTTGGCTTCTTTCACATCTAGTTGCTTGTCAATGTTGCTTATCAATTCTTGTCTAAAACCATGTTTGAAAGGTTTTTACAATATCAAGTCCATCAGTTGGTAGACACTAGTGTAGTTTGTTAAAATGAAAATAAGCAGAATTTGTGAACATGCGTTTCTTTCTCCCAAGTGATGAACTCCTTGGATATGTGGATGCTCCAACAATCCAACAATTAAGTAAGTTTTGAGTCCTTATCCATGACCATCTACTCCACTTGTTGGTTTTTGTATGATTCCAAAATGTGTTCCACAAATTTTTTGCATGTTGTCAAATTAAATTAGTGGTTATTTGTGTATGTCAAATGTTGTTCAGTTTCTTCACACATCTTTCATCCAAGATTCCAAGGAGGAAGGCTTCTCTTTGTTAATTTAATGAATATAACCTAGAAGCATAATATGTTACCAAGCTAAAGATGATATTAAAATTATGAACTACCATTTATCTTCTAAAACATGTTTTGAGCCTTTTTTTACACAAGTTTGAGTTCCTCCTATTGGAACAAAATGATTTCCAATTTAGTCTATGTTAATTAAGATTTCTAGTGGAATTGAATATGCCTTGGCAAGATAGGTTTTTTTTTGTAACCATTTGTAAGCCTTACAACTTCTAGTCATTGGGAAGTTTTTGAGTAGCACCAATAGCTTTTGGGTGAAAGCACATTACTTGGGGGGGGTGGGGGTGTTTTAGGAAAAATAATGTATTTTTTTAAGGTACATTTTGTATTATTTTGGGGGCAATTTTTCTTTGATTTCATTTAGCATTTTGATAAACATATAAAATGGATTTTGATACAAAGGCCTCATACATAATTCTTGTCATTTTTCAAATGAAAGTTATTCTTCAAAATAAATAAATTCCAACACATTTGTGTTTGTTTGAATAAAAAACTTGTCCAATTTTTTTTGATGAAAATAGGAGTCAAAATTTTTAATTATAATTTAAATGGTAAAATTAGTTCATACTCAATATATAACTAAATATTTCATCAAGTTTTTCCATTATTTGAATCATTTTTAGAGTATATTTGCATTTTGTAGTATATTGTGACATTTATTTTCTCACAAATATAATTTTTAATAAATTTTATATTAATCAAAAAATGTAATTGATAATTTTATTATTTGACAATTGAACTACCTTATTTTGAATATAATTTATTGAAATTTCTTTAACTATTGGCTTGGTGGAAGTTGAAAATTGCACAATTGAGAAAAAAAAATTTGTGACAACATTTTTGCTTGGCCTTAGTGTGCTTTCACCATTTTCTTAAAGTCCAATCCAAGTTGGTTTGCACAAAATTTCATGTCCAAGGTAGAAAAACTTTAGATTCATTCTTTTTTTCGTAATTAAAAAAATAGGCTCCTTTTTTGGATGAGAATTTTGATCGTTCTTTGCACCATTGCAACATACAAAGGTTGACCAATGTCTTGATGTGCTTTGAGTAGCACAATAATCTTTTATTCAAATGTAGAAAATTTAGATAGGATGTAAACATGTTGTGCACCCCTAATGTCAGCAATTGTTTCCTTAAAAATATGTTGTTTGACACCATCTTTCAATTCCACTATCCTAGGGAACGACTAAACTAAGGAACTTCTATTCAAATTTTCATAAATGTTATTCAAATTCTCCTAGCAACTTGTATTTCAATTTCAAATAACATAAAACATGTGTCAAACTTTTGTGTTGTTTCATTGCTACATAAATAGGATCCCAAAAAGAAGGCATAAACAAGTTTGTGAATTTTCCTTTAACTTCTTTGATGTTGATCCTTTAGGCTTCTCCACTTTTGATGTAAGCTAGACAACTTCAATTTACTTCTTGGGCCACCCATTAGTCTTTTTGCAACTTTTTTCTTCATGGAATGCTCCAACTCTCACTTAGCATTTAGTGTTGCAAAATCACACTTTACACTAATCTCCATCTCCTCTTTGTTTATGTGTGAGAACATGCTACTCAAAGTCTTTTGCTTTGCCATAACCACTGAACAACAAGTAATACAAGTGATCTAAAACCATCACCACACAAACCTTTAATTGACATAGAAAACAAACATGTTCATAGTAGGGCAAGATTAATAAAAAACAAGCTGCCACTTTTAGATTAAAAATCCTAGTATTGTTGAATGAATAAAAAACAACCAACATTGTTAGATGACTAAAAAATAAACACCCATGAAATCTCAACAACCATTAAGATGGGGATCAAAATTGAAATCATCATTATTTTTCCCCTCAAAAACCCTAAAATTTTAAATATTATTTTTTGTATTGTTGAACTTTTTTTTTCAAATTAATTAATTATTTGGCAAAGTAGCATTGAAATTGCTTTGCGGGAATGATAATCACAAACATAAGGTCAAAATGGACAATGTTTCTTCTAGTGAATATAGAATATTCAAAAGCATTCATAAAAAATTGTAACCAATGTTTTTTATTCTTTTTTGAATTTTTAAAGACTTGAAATGCTTTCAGTTACATATCAATGATGTATAATAATTATTCACACATTTACATTTTGGCATAATATATCATGACACAAAAAATGAGTATTTTTGGTCATTATGAAAGTCATGGAATTATAATTGTGCTACCTTTTATAATCAATTCAATCTATTACATCATTTTGGCAAGTGTCCACAAGTCTACTTTTTAACAATCGAAAAACAATCACCCAAAGTGGTAGGGTTTTAGCTCAAGTGTTATCATGTTTGTACCTCCCACCCATATATATATATATATATATATTTCGGGTAAGTAAATTGGTAAAGGAGTTAACTAGTCCAACATAAGTAATAAACCTAGTGATCACCTTACTTTTAAATGATCCAAGGTTCAAATCATGCTTAATATCATGATTTGTAAAAAATGAAATTTAAGGAACTTATCCTATAATTAGAGGTGTTTCATGGTGTGTATTTAGGTTTAAAAAATAAATTTTCATTATTACTCAGATGATGTTTTGGTATTGTGCAATGCTACAATTGGGATTGATGAATGTTGTTTTTATATTATTTGGATGATGTTTTAATGTTGTGCAACATTGCAAATTTATTGTCAGATAATGTGTGTTCTTGTATTTTAATCATGTCAAAATTTAATTAATCACAAGAAGATTGGAACATTCATTGTTTCATTGTTCTTTTCTAATGTGCTACAACATCAATATTCAATAGTATCAAAGCTAACAAAGTTAGGCACATATAAACATGCACAAAAATTCATAATCAAACACTGCAATCATAAAATTCCAAGCCCAAAACAATGAACACATAATGGAAAACACAAACTTTAGTGTCACCTTTCTCTTTATGTTATTTTTATGTGTTTTGGAAACTTATAATGTGAAAGATGAGACTCCAAAAACCAAATTGAACAATAAATCCCCCAAAATAAACAAATAGTCACATAACATGCATATGAATAGTTTGCAAACTTGTTACAATTATTGTCGAAGACATTTACTTGGGCATTAATATGTGTGGAAGGTGACATGGTACATAATTACACATGGTTTGTCTTTCGCACTTGACCATCTTCATCTTATCTAATAATTAAACTCCGTAAGGTAAAACTTTCAAAGCACCTAAAATGACACAAGTAATAACATGTCACATTTGATGTGTTGGGTGTTGTTTGTTGCTATTAAACATAATCCTCATGTTCAAACTAGGAAACTTCAAAGGTCAATATCCAACTCCACCATTGAAGGTGATTTGGAAGGTAGAAAAATGATGTTCAAAAAAGTTTCAAGAATTTCAATGAAAGAAACAAGTCACGAAAGTATGGAAAAGTTTCTTAGGATGTGGAACTCAAATAGTGGAGCACTAAAATTATTAATCACATATATCCATCACAATGAAAAACGAACCATTTTTAAAAGCATTTATTAACACACCTCTTGTGACTTCATTTTGACATTTCACAAATTTGCAAATGTGTGGTGACTACCATATTATCAAGAATGTCATTGCAAGGATCAATGGGAAATAAACGTTTTTTGAAACCAAATTAGATTCTAACATTCTAAAAAAAAATGCAAATTAGAAGTGTTCAAGAAATCATTCTTGGAATTGCATCAAAGGTTCCATTAAAACATAAAAATATCACACCTAATAACTTTAAGACCAAAAACCATAAAATTGTAATGCAAACCTCATTTAGAAAATTTTTAAACAATAAATATTCAACTAACCAATTTGAAGGTTTAAAATTTTTTTGTAAAAATATTCAATGTGTAATAAGAATTCCAACATGCACCTTTATAGATTGAAATACTTTTAGTGACAACTTTCATGTTGAATGATTCTAATCCTTTGTTACCATTTTGGTCCTTTTCAATTATGAAACCATTCACAATCAATGTTCATGTGCTTTGCATATATGCTATGTCATAAAAAACTATAATTCCACTATTGCTATGAATGTTTTAAACTTAAAGTTACACAAAGTTTTAATACAAGAATCTAAATTTAATTGTGAATTATGAGGAATTTTTCTCTATAGTTTTAGAATAAGATACATAGGTGCATTCACCTAATTAACATTTTATTCCACTATGCATTTCCTAGTGTTGATTTAATTGAAAATTGAATAAGGGCAGTAGAATTGAACTTGCAATTGATGAAAATACATATTCAAGGGTTAGAGTACAACTGACTAGTAACACCTTCTCCCCAAACAACAAACATCAAAAACATTATATCAATATTGTCCTTTCAAATGTTTTAAAAAAAAAGTTGAATTAGGTATCCTTTATACATCAATCTTTGCCACTACATTTCACAAAATGGTTATTTCATCATTCACATCCATATATTCAAATCAAAACTTAGTAAAAGGACATTTGTGATGTTAAATATAACATAAAATTCAACCACTTTTGAAAAATTAAACTAGTGACATGACCAATGACCCCTACAACCTACAAGAATAAAGTGTAAAATACACAAAGGCTAGGCCATGATATCAACATTATTCTTATTTAGTTTTTAGTTATAACTACATTGATGAAGATTACATTATTTCCTTCATATACTTCTAGAGCTTTAAGTTCAAGGCTTTTAGCTTAATTCTAAGTTATTAGAGTATTTCCCATTGATGTGTTTGAATATGACCTATTTATCACCATAAGCTCCAACTACTTTTAACATTGATGTGTTGATGAATCCATAGTCCTTGTCTAAAGTGCTTAAAGACACTAGCCAATAAACACCATCATCATTTAGTGATGAAAATACTTAGAATCATTATTTACTCAATTTTGCACAACCATTACAATACAAGTAAATACATTTTTTTTAACACCTACACTTTAATGATTATTAACATAAGATAGAAAAAATAATAAATGCAAAACATGTAGAAATGGTTTTTTCTCATATCAAGCAGCCCATCAATTTTTGCCAATACATTTTAAACATGAAATACACAACAATTTCCAAAATCAAACATGCATTTGCAACATAAAATGCATGCATTGAAATGACACATTGCATAGTGTCAATGTGAGTATTGGGGTTGAATCAAAATACACGAATTGTTTACATACCCAAAATTGATTTACACTTACACGCCCAAAACCATTTACACTTTGAATTCCAAGGAATATATATTTTGAGATTGCATTCACACTTTGGGAATGACGTTTCCATATATTTTGTACAAGTTCAAAAATAACAAAGTTAACACCTGAATAATCCAAAAAAAAATCAAAAATTCCGGGGAAATGACTAATTGTATACAATTCTAGTCATTACTCAATTCAAGCACAAATGTGATGATATGTATGGATTATGATAATAAATAAATATCCATAATCCAACTCCAATTGAATTTTCCAATTTGATGTGGGGGAAACTATTATTTTTATTTTGAGGCCATGACACAATGTTTTTATGGATGATAATATCCTTTCCACTTGGTTATGGTGAGTGGGGGATGGCATTTAAGATATTCATGGGAACAACGCCCTTTTTATTTCTATGTGTATTTTGAGGGATCTCACCCCCTAGAAGAACCCTATCGCATTATGCCGGGGGAAGCTCCCCAATCTACTATGTTCCCATGTTCCCATGGAAATATTTCTTTGTTATGAAATGGGAAAGAAGCCAGGAAATCAAAAGAGAGTTTGGTTTACATAAGGGGAGGTTCCCATACTCATGGGTTCTCTTGAGGTTTGAGAACAACAACCTCAAGCTCACGGCCTCTAGAGCTCCTCCCTCCCTCACGAGAACACACTTGTACGAGGAGAACAACCTCCCCTACAACTTAATTATTATTATTCTAGGCTGATCCAAAAGTGTATGTCTTGGGGACATTAAAAACTTAAGAAGTAAAAAGGTTTTGAAGGAGAGGGAAGAGAGTTATGAGTTATGATTTTGAAAATTAATTTTAACTAGTGCAAAAAAATTCTCTTAACAGGTTCATAAAGTCAATGATTAACTCTTTATAAAAAGTTTAAATGTACTGTTTATGTTTTTTTGTCATTACACATAATTATGAACCTGAATAATTATGGTATAAGGCTCATAGTGAGCGGGGGGGAGGGTAGGAGGGGGTGCTTGGGAGGTGGGTGGGTGGGAGGGTGGTTTGTGGTGGCCTACAAGGGAGTACAAGAGTTATGGGGGTGAGTTAATTGTCTGTAGAATCTTATAGATAAAAATGCCAATCAAATGCAGACTATTAAGGTACCAGGACATGGCCAGTTTACCCTTGAGTGTTGTGCATTCAGAGATCCTTGAATTTTCAATTTTTGTGATGATGTAGCAGATCATTTGGCAATCAATCCATAATAAGAGGATTTAGCCAAATCTGGCTATACAATTATTTTATTTATTTATTTATGAAAGTGTGAAAATTTTAAACATCTTCTTCCTTCTATATTTCTGACTACCACTACTGGAACTTCAATAATGATAGAATTTTCTTTCAAATTTTTGTGACTAGGAAACCGAAAAAAGTTACACTTTCTTTTCACGAGGTGGCAAGCCACAAAATTACTTTGAAAAAAAATATTTTAGGCAGTTCTTTTTTCCTGGCAAAATTTTGGCACTTGATGACCAAAACAAATCCAGTGAAACTAATGCAAAAGAGTTTTGAGGGAAAAAAAAAGAAAAAAGAAAAAGAAAAAGCGCCAAAGTTCACAAAATTTGAGGAATGTGTTTCTGATATAATTGCCATTTCTGTACAGTGGGTTCCAGCAGGTCGCCAAAATATATAGCAGGATTCATAAATTGTTCTACTTTCCTCTCTAACCTATAGCCAAATTTGGCTAATTCCCTCTTGTGGATGATCTCACAAGTGTGGCTACATCACAAAATTGAGGAGGGAGGGAGGGGGGGGGGAAAAAAAACCCTGAACCTAAGAATTAGAGCCTTCATCTTCTTGTTCTTGTTCACTTATGAAGAAATTAAATTATACAATTTCAAATGTGCATAGTTGTGAGAGATTACAAGCCTTCATCTTCTTCTTCTTCTTCTATACAATTTCAAATGTGCATAGTTGGGAGAGATTACAAGCCTTCATCTTCTTCTTCTTCTTCTATACAATTTCAAATGTGCATAGTTGAGAGAGATTACAAGCCTTCATCTTCTTCTTCTTCTATACAATTTCAAATGTGCATAGTTGGGAGAGATTACAAGCCTTCATCTTCTTCTTCTTCTTCTATACAATTTCAAATGTGCAGCATAGTTGGGAGAGATTACTACAAGTATTTTGGTCGATTTAAAAACAGTAAATTAACTGCTGTTGTTATCTTTATCAAAAGCTGTGCACTGACTAAAACCAGCTGACAACAATTTGGAGACTTTAGTTTCCAAGTACACACACACACACACACACACATACAGACACTCCCTGAATTAAGTTAGCCAAACTTGGAGACAAAGAATTTGTTGTCTTGCAGCCCATGTTGTCAACAGATAGTTAATGGCAATGCGCTACTCAATGAACCCGCTGTCCAAGGAAACTCGACGTGCACAGAGCCACGTTACTTAATTAGCCTATGACCAAGCACCACGTCCCCTAGGCTACTACTATCACACTTCAAATTTCAAACAAAGTTTTGATAACCACCCCCCTCCCCCCGCACCTCGCTAGCCTAGTCTCTCTTAGCAGAATTTGGTCAAGTGTATGGCAAAATCATCCTCCTAAATGCAATGCCAGTAGCTGACATGCCTGCAAGCTCTGCCAGTGCTTTCTCTTTCTTCCCTCACCTATGCCCAGCACCAGCGTTTTGAACTGGCGAATTGTAGCCAATTCCCTAACCTAAAACTTGAGCTCCTAACCTAAAACACACAGATATTTTACATAATTTGCTCAATTCCAAGTTTAACAGTTAGGGTTTCGCACAGCAGGCTATTAAAAGCCCACACATGTTGCCATCACATGGCCCGTAGATTCAAATTGGATTTGCTAGATTGCTCCACGTTAGGGTTTAGGGTTTAGGGTTTGTCTCTTTGGCCAATTTTCATTGTTGTTTGGGTTTAAGGTTTGTCTCTTTGACCAATCTTCATTGTTGTTTTTAATTAGATTCTCAATGTTGACTATGAGGAGGTCACAATTGATTTTGCTCATTTGTATGTGCCCCCTTTGTCACCTCTCTCTATGTAATTTGGGAAGCCATTGCCATCAAGTTTTGCCACTTGTGTTTTCATGATGCCTAAAGGGGAGTTATTACGAGTAGTGAATTACAACAAGCGCCAATACATAAACACTATAGCCTCTGCACTTCTAGGTTCCTTAACTTCTCCAATCTTGTGTCCTTGTAAGTATTTGCATAATAAAAATGTGATTAAGTTTTATAATTGAACATCAATTGTCATTGAACATTGAAGCATTGTGCAAGTTGCAACAACATACTAGTTGTTTTCATATTAATGGCAATCCCACCTTTAACCAATCACAATTTGATTAAAGGAATTAGGATTTTGTTTTGAAGAATTAAAGTTTGATTATGATATTTCAAGTTGAAGTCTTGATATGATATTCAATTTAGACCCTAGTACTTGCAGCATTTCTAGATTCTAGGTTTGTTGTGTATGAAAATTTGCAATGTTTTTGAATTCTAGAGGCATGTCATGGTGCTACCCACTTTGAAGAACGAGCTTTGTAATTTGGAGCATGGAATTGAAACCTAGATTTGGCCCTTTAGAGTGTTCAACTTTGGAGTTCATAATTGTTTTAATTAAGGTTTTAATGGTTTGCAACTATTGTGCATAAGCCAAGCACACAAATTTTTTAAAAGCTTCTTGCTTCTAATTTCGCAACTAGCATTGATTTTGTGCATTAATTTTCATTACTCATGTTCATTTTGTGCATTTCATGATTGTCATTGATTTTTTATTTATACATCTCGAGTTTTTAGTACTATAGGTTGTGATTTTCTCTCACTAACAATTGTGAAATAGTGACTATGGCTATTGGCAATTTGTGAGTTTACTTGTCAATCAACTTATTTGCACCATGCCACCATTAGATTTGCCAAAGAATTTCAAGCACAAATAATTTTTTAAAAAATCTTATCCTAGCTCATGTTTTTATTCCCAATACTAACTCTAGCCAAAATCTTAAAATTGATGTTGATTGTGTCATTGGTGATTTAGTCCAAGCAAAAGTTGAGTTATAAAATAACAAGAAACAAAAGAAATTGTATGAAATGAATTGACACTTCCAAAATGCATGGGCTATAAAATTACCTTGGGTAGAATCAACGGTGAGTGTTGATGGGAAAGTGCATAAGGTGAAATGCAAAGTTTGTAAGAAGATTGAAATTAGGTGCAATAAGCTTCTAATACCAAAACTAAACTTTTTGGGAAGGCTTGTTGGCTGAAAGAAATTCAACTACTATAATTTTTAGTGTGATAGTAGCAGGGGAGTACTATTCTTTGAAAACAAACCAACATGTGTTCGATGAACTTTTATATGTGTCAAGGGGCAAAGATTTTGTGGTATAATACCTAGTTACATATATTATGATAGAGAAAAAAATAAGCTTGTTTAATTTGCATTCATCTTTCATCTGCCTTCTCAAATTACGCCTATGATTGAATATAACCAAATGCAATCTTTGTTTGTTTTCTTGAAAATGTTTAACCATACATCTAAGCATTGGAATGATTGTGTAGGTTGAGAAATTACTAAAAGCTTGTACATCATGTTGTGTTGAATGTTAATATGAAAACAATTTTGGCTTGAAGTTTTCTTTCATTTTTTGAAGATGAATAATTACAATCAATAACCTAAGTTAAATTTCCATCCATTACTATTTGGTGGGAACTTGGAAACATGTGTTTATATTATTCACACTTGAATGATTGATTGAAGGTGGGACTATCACTAATATTAAAGCTATCATATTTTTTGTTCTAGTGAAGTTTGGTATTTTTGTTAAAAAAATCAAATTTCAAAACATCCGATGTGTTTAATAGCTAACGATGCTTTGACATTTCAAACTATTAGATCTAGAATTACTATTATAATGAAGACTAAACAAATGCCTTACTTCATTAGGATTCATTATATGGCACACATATTTAACCTTATAGTTCAAAGTTTTTCCATAATGCCTATGGTTTTCAAATTGGAAGATATCCTTCAAGAACTATATGGTTATTTTTCAACCTCCCCAAAATAACATCTTGAATTTACCAAGTTTATTGAAATCATACAAACTAAAGGACTAAAGGTTTTTTGGAATGAGAAAACAAGATGGATTAACATGTTTCAACCTTTGAAACATGTTGGGAAAAAATACAAGATTTTAATTGCTAAGATGGTAGTTTATTATAGTTTAGTGGAGTCAACTATAAACTCATTAAAAACTTTATCAAAAAATCAGCCCTTGTTTAGAAAACAATATAGTTGATTACCCAAACTATTAGTTTCAAAGTGAAAATAAATTGATTTGCTACAAAATTTATATTATACGCCACAAAAGTAACTAAAACTAAAAAGGCTATTCCTAGTAAAAGGGGTATTATTATTCCAAGTATTCTTGCTAAAATACCAATGATATATAATCTCATTTTGTTGGCTTTTTGATAAAAAATTTAATGATTTTATAGTCAGATCGTTTTTGTGTTTTGGATATGAAGTCTCATTTAAAGTTTTAGACAAAGGTGCTATTGAAATCTTAGGGCCTTATGGGATTTTGTACACATTTCAAAAATTAGCCAAGCAAATCAGTAAACTTCAAAGTGGTTTTGTTTATCATTATGCTTTGTGATGTTGATTGGCTTAGCCATATTTATTACCATAATAGGTCTATGGGATTTTTAATTTTTTTTGTTGCAACCTCCTTGATGAGGAGGTATCCCTTCTCCCGAAGTTACAGGGAGTTGTTAAACTAGGTGTTAAAGCATGGGTATTTTGTATCCATTGGGCAAGAACGGGTTGTAATTGTATAGTAGTATCTGAAAATATATCTTGGGGGCATCCCAAAGCACTCATGGTATCATTATGAATGTACAAACCAAAATTATGAAAACCTAAAAAAATACAAGCCCAATTGAGATTTGATATTATCACATCATGGTGTCAAAGGTCCTTTTTTGTTACTTTTCTCATTTCTTATTGTTAATAAAGATCATGAGAAGTATAGCAATGAAGGGCTGCAAGGCATAACATCGGTCAAAGGTTCTGTTTCCATGGCAAATAAAGCATGAGAAATGGGAATTCTTTTTTTAATGCAACTTTAAAAGAACAAAGTAAATGAAATATGCCTACAATAAATCAATTGATTTGTCATAGTAGAGAGTTAATACAATGCACACAACATACTTAAGCTTTGATTCAATGTCCTCAAAAGTAGGGAATATGCTTACATATTTCAACAACCAAGGCCAATTTGTTGAATTTGTGTTGCATTGATGCAATCCTAGGTTTGTAATGTATTTTGCAAATGTTGGAATTTATTAATGCTTTGATGAAGTTTACATACACTAGAGATGTGTTTGCTGATGATTACATTACTGTTATCAAAATTTGCTAAATAAATTTGTATAAGATATATGGATATTCAAACACCTCCTTTTAGATTACAATATTTTCAAAGTTTATTGATGTGGTTGCAAACACATCTTGTAGGATTGTGCACGATTAGGTGACCAACTTGAATGATGGCACAAAACACTTGGCTTTTTGGATTATGGGATAATCCCACATGGTTCATTTTGTTGATCATTTGATTAACATCCATTCTATAGTTACTCTTGAGGGTTTTGAAGTAGTTATTTTAATTGTGAAAAACCATTACACTATTTCATATGATTTATTGATTATTGAGTTGAAACATAGGTTTTTAGACCATGAACCAATGAATGTTTTTATGGTCATTTACCCACAATAATAGTCATAACCAAATTGTGAATCCATTTTGGCAATTCATTTGAGTTTGATCAAATGACATTATTGTACACCAAAAATACTTGGTACATTTGGTTCATGGGTTTTTGAACCACTTTTAGGGGATAATTTGGGTGTGAAGACATCTCTTTTCAAGTTGACCATGAAAACTCAAGCCTCTAAGGCCATGGAAAAGCTCAAAGATGAAAATCCAATCACTAAATTGTGGTGTCAACTTGCCACAACTAATTTTGTTGGTTTGTCTTTTTAAGTCTTAAAGCTTGCTCAATTGGCCATTGTCCAAGTCATTGGTTGTGTTGAAGTTCAAAAAACCTTTCCACATTGATCTTCATGAAGTTTCAAGCTTTAGAATTAGTTGGCAAAACATCTAAACGTTGTTATCCACATGTTTGTTCCATATTTTTTCATTGAAGACACTTTCCTTTTGTAATTGTTATTGTAGATTAGATTGATAGTGACAAGGTTAGAATTGGAATGAATGCATAATTGTTGAAAGTTGTAGTAACAATTTGCTTTTTATTTTTTGCAATTATTTTTTATGTTCCAACTTGTGCAAATTGGTGTGAAATGTTTTATAGTTTATTGTGACATATGCAAGTTTTTGAATGTATATGCAATCTTTTTACAATTAAATTTTTTTTTTCCCACAATATTTACTATCACAATTATATTAGGTTTGCATTTTGATATATGTTTTTAATAACTAGTATTCTATTATTACTTTTATGATACTAACTTATTGCTTGCTATAGGTACCTTATGTTGCAAATGTCCTTGTGATCAAGGTTCAAATCCCCCACAAGGTGGTTAAAATTAGTAGTTACAATCAATTTTTTCCTTATTTGCAAATGTTACATGTTTCCTAATTGCATAACCAATTTGCATGTTTGAAGCTTAAAACTTGAATAAATGTACAAGCTTGGAGCTTGCTTTTGTCCATTATGTGTAAGTAGGAGCCACTAGTTGCTACTATCAATTCAAAACGTTTCACCAATATTTTGTTTTTTCTATTGCAACATAACCACATGCATCACATTGGTCTTTTTTGGCAAATAGCCATATGGGCTTTGCCTCCACACCTACCCTTGCCACTTGTGCTACAAATTAAAAATACTAAGAAAAACCATGCACAACACTAAACAAGTTGTGAGTTTCGCTTGTTTTTAGGTGTTTTCCATCAAAAAATGATTTTTTTCATATTTATTGTAGGAAGGGTTTTTGTTTTTTTTCCCTCCCAATTTTGTGATGTAACCTCACTAGCAATTGTTCACAAGAGGAATTAGCCAAATTTGGCTACATGCCATTGACAAAACTAGAAAAATTTAAGAATCCTGCTATATTTTTGTGACCTGCTAGAGCTTGGAACCTATTGTGTAAATATGGTGATTTTAGGGAAAAAAAAAATCCTCATAGTCTAGTGATTTTGGCACCTTTTTTTTTCTTTTTTCTTTTTCTCCCCCACAAAAATCCTTTGTATGAGTTGCACTCGAATTTTACTTGTCTCTAACAAGTGGCAAACATTTGCAAGGGGAAAAAAAAGGTTGAAAGAAAGTGTCTTTTTCCACACTTGCAAAAGTCTGGAGCTGTATGCCAATTAGAAGAGATTGAATGCATGACTAAAATGGGTACCTAGACAGAAGCCAAGCAGTTATGGAAGCTGGTCTATTAAGGACATGGCCTGCTGTCATGAGGGGACATGGAACCAATACATATCTCTCATGGTGTTCATGTTCCCTAAACTTTCACAAAATGCCAGTTTGCTATATGGAAACATCATGTCTATTACCTCCTAGCATGTATATTACACACCTTCACCATTTCACCACCATGATAATAATTGCAAACATGGTTGTTTTCATGTCCCCATACCACTCCACTCCATGTTGGACATGCTCATTTGTGTGATGGGTACATCAGCCCACACACTTTGCCACATCAACATTGAACCTTTCAACTCATTAGGTTGGATTGACACCAAGGGGTAGTACCCTCTCTTGGTTGGGGGGGGGGGTTTAAGATTATCAAAGTTTAACACTTGGCTTGTTCACACAAGGGAATAGATCAAAATAATACAATGTGATTAATTTAACCCTACATTGAGTTATTCAAACCTCAGGTGGAAAATTTGAATGGACAAATTTTTTTGGGTTATTTTTAGCCTTCTTGTTTGAATGAGATATAGTTAGGGTTATTCCGTTAACCAACTTGGTGTGAATCCAGCTTTAGGCTTATAGTTTTTACCTCTCATACTCCCTCTTCATGTGCAATTCCAATTATCCCTAGTTTTTTTTGTTATTTTCCACATTTTGAAACATGCATGTTACCTTGTGATCCTTGAATGTTTTGGGTTTTTTGTGTTCTTTTATTGCGTGCGCTCCACATCTCATGGATGTTGGAATAGAAACATTCACTAATTGTAGAATATTGCCACTTCATGTCAGGCCTTCAAGCAACCATGCCATTGCCCTGTCTCGACTCCTAACAATCCCTTAACCTTCCATGACCTTCAGCTGCTTGTTTTTCCTTTGTCATTGTGTTAGAATGCTTCCACTTTGGGGTGCCACATTCTGGCATTTTGATGTTGAATCAACCCATGTTCACAATCACCACTTCTCTGATTTTCAAATTTATGAATCCCTCTTGCATCAAATTGAACACCAGTTGACTTGGGAAAGATCATAATCCATGAGGATGAAAAGAAAACAATAATTGTGATGTCCATTTGTAGACATTCTAGCTTTGCAAATACCATTGTATCCACATCAGAAGTGGATGTTCAGTACTAAACCTGCAAGACAGGAAATGCACATGCTAGAAAGGGAGGATTTTGTAATGTTTGGTTTTTTCACAGGTTCAGGGAGAAGCACTAGTGCTTAACTAGCTGCCAGAGGTGTGAGAGATGTGGAAGAATCACTCTCCGGGCTACTTAAGTCTGTGGTTCTTGTGAAACACATTCAGCTTTTCTTGCATGCTCTTTGTGAACCCATAAAGGAGAGATGGATATGTTTAGTGTCCGTTTTGGTGGGTCTTGCCTACATTTTCTTTCATCGAATAACAGAAGTTTTCCCAGCTGATCTTCTACTGGTGATCAAAAGAGCAAGTACATGGATTGGAAAAAAAAACAAGCTACCATGCTACAGGGTGGATTTGAAGTCTTTCTTTTCAAACTGTCAATGTAAAATTAAAGAAACTGGCCTAAGTCTTGAGTGCGTTTGTGAGTTCTGGGAGAAGGCAGAAAAGAAAGTGTGCAAGTTTCTGAGCATCATCAATGTGATAGAGAAACTGGTTTGTACTACCATTGTTATGCTTTTGGCTGCCACAACCCAAAAAATCCTTCATCCAAGATACAGCCTCCACAACCTCAGTTATAAATTGACCATGCCAACTGGAAAGAGAGCAGACAAATAGGAGATGAAGCAAGCACATGGGAGATGTTGAAATTATGCACAAACCTATGTAATACAATTTGGGATATGTTAATGTTTGTGTGGTACAAAAAGCTATTGCAAAGGAGGTCAAGGTGCTGACTTGCAACATCACCTGAACATGACCAATCTCCAAATGCATGTGGGTCTGTTTAATACAGTTTGTGTTTACAAGACATGATGTTAATGAGGATATCAAGTTTTCTCTATTATGGTTTAGGCTGTCAGAAAAGTATTGAGAAGTTGGAGGACATGCAAAGTCGGCCAGGCCCAAAAAGCTTCAAAAGGGGGACCAAAGAGATGGGAGAAAAAAAATTCCCAGTGCGCATGTTTTTTGCTGGCTCAATGATGCTCAGAACTCTGGGTCTTACACAATGATATATAACAACCTATCGTTTCATGAATGAAAGAGAGTTATTCCATTGATTGATCCAGTAAGGAATGCACAACATGCATTTCAGATGGAAGTGCATGCAGCCCATGTGGTAGTTTTACTGTCATGTTCCCATTTATATCAAGGGATGACACAGATAAAAACCTCTGACTTCATCATCACCTCTTGTGATACTAGGGTATGCGACCATCAATGGAGATAGTAATATGAAATCCAACGAGTACACAGACAAAGGGTACACAGCTGCCAAAGGAGGGAGCAAATACCTTCATGGTTTCAGCCAAAACAATTGCATGCTCACTCACTGGAATGAAGAACTTCTCCACTTTTGATGTAAATGCAAGTAATGGCTGCACCTCACCTGCAGTAGAGTGGACAATTGAGAATTCAGCATCAGCCTCTCACTACCAACCAATCCATGAAGTTTTGGGGCTTCATTGTCATTCTGGTGATAGAAAAAAATTGCTTCTTCCCTCACCATTCAGAAACCACACTTGGGAAGAATAGAATACACCAATACGGAGCTTAACAAACCAAATCACAACAAGAGTTAACACCTTGAAGAAGAAGAAACGAACGCACGTCATGGAATGAGAAAGTTGCGAATCAACTTCCTTAGCAAACTTTGGACCGTTTCTGAGCGCATCACAATAACAATGTCTCTACCCTGAAGAGCAGAGCCAACAAAGAGCAGCTAGAGAGCATTATCACCACCATCCCCAACAAAAAAGTAACCTAACCTTTTTCGCGGATAACCTAAACTTTTGCAACTGTGGTGGGATAGGAGGCGTTGCAAGACCGTAGCAGTCTTTCCTTTTTGTATTCCGTGTACTGTAGTAGTTGTGTATGCACAAGTTTGGGGGGAAAACTTTGAGGGATTTGTGGAGATGTGGACGATAGGCATGGCTGTAACAATGGTGTCTCCTTTTCCAACAACTGCAGCGTGCTCCTCCTCCGTCTCTACTTCTTTCAGAAATGGCGAATTAGCACTAGCACGACTGCAGTTAACCACTCGTACACTTCGCGGCTGTCGAGCTCACCCTTCTTCACTGGGTACCATTTTTTCTCTTTAACCATTTTCTTCTCTCACCCAGATTATCATATCTTCTCCTAAGACTCTGTCCCAATGTGCATTGTGGTATTGCACATTATTCTTCCTCCCACCCACTTGGAATTTTTCTGGCAATTTGTTATTAGAATTATCTCTCCTTGAATTTCTGCAGTTCTTGAATTCCTCAAGTCTTTTCTGCAGTCCCTTGTCTTTCTCAAGTCTTAGATCAACAAAGACATATTAGGGTTGAAAGCTCTAGAATGAATGCAAGTTTTTTTCTGATGACCAAAGTGTTTGATAGGATGATGCTTGAGTCCAGTATGTTTCAATGGGGTTTCTTTTTGGGTTGGTTTCTGAGGTCAGCCATTCACTTCAAATATGTTGGGTGGAAGGATAAGCAAGAGATAAGGCTGTCATCTATGCCAATCCCCCCTCATAGATAGCTTCAAGGTAGCAAAAGCTTTTGGTTTTATGTTCTTGCCTATTTATTTCCTGTTAGATTGTACTTCTTGTTATTCATGTTTGGTGAGTTAGCAGTTAAGCAGTAAATTGCAATCTTTATGGGTATGAATTTGTGCAGCATTTCTTTTTGATAACTTCTACTGCCCTTTTTGATTTTTTCAAATGTCTTACCTAGTCATGTTCTTGTCCAGTTTTTTCTTTCTCTGTTATCCTTGGTAAGAAGCTTAAGACGTTTTGGAGATGAACTGTTTAGTTCCTGATATCTAGACAAAGACTCAATTGGTGGCAGCATGTTTTACCTGAAATCCATTTTGTGAGCTCATTTGTACTACAATTTCTTTGATTTAGCAATATCCCAAGCAATTTCAAAGGCTTGAACATCAAGTCATGTCCATGCCATACATATTGCCGTTGAAGTTCTCTTGAAGATGTTGATGAATCTTATTATCCAATTACTGTTGTTCAAACCACTCAATTTTAGTTTTGATTTTCTTCATTTTTTAGGGTTGGCTTTCCTCTATTTCCTGTTTAATGCTATGGAGTCAGGTCTGAAATCTCAATAACCCTATTATTAGGTCATATTGCAAATCTATTCGGGTTGACTTAAATCATAAGTTTACAGAAGTCCTCAGTCATTTGAAGATAAGCATTGCTAGCAATTACCATTAGTATCTCTCTTCCTTTCCTGTTATTCTCTGTTCCTATTTCCTCCTCTTCTGGGATGCATCAAATGCTTTTCTTTCTCCTCTTCTATTTTTTTTCCCAATGTTGTGCAATGGCCTACAGAGTGGTGTTCTAATGTTAGCCAAACAAAGCCCTGATTGGAGGTGAATATCTCACAGAGTAGTTCTGCAGGGTAGATGTTCAATCTATCTTTAGGAGGGCCTACAGTAGCAACTGTCCATGTTCTTTTTGTATCCAAGGAGAATACATTTGCAGTTGCTGATTGATGCAGAGCTACGGGCTATTAGTAGCAATGACTTCAGGGGTGGCACCAACATTGTGCTTGATGGAGCACCATGGTGTGTGCAAGGTATGACATTGGCACCACTTTCTTTTTAATCTTAAATATCTCTTTATCATGTTTCATTTGTATAGTGGAAATGTTGTTTGTCAAGGGCTAATCATTTCATGACAAGGTGCATACCAAACATGATCAACTTTTGTTGCAATTTGAATCAACGCAACCATGGATGTGTTTGAGCCTATGTATGTTCAATAATGACTCAAGGGAGAGGAGATATGGGGATGGGGTGAAGAGTTTCTGCATGTGAAGCCAGGAAAGGGAGCTGCATTTGTGCGCACTAAGCTACGGAATTACATATCTGGCAATACAGTGGAACGGACCTTCAGAGCAGGAGAACAGGTACGTTGTTTGCTTGTTACTTTGTCAAATCATATTATTATGACACAATAGAGCAGGGTCACATGCCTAAATTCCCTAAATCCAGAACAACGTAATCAGATTCCTAACTTTTCAAATGCTGGATGGAAGGTCAGGTGGATGAGGCACAAATAGTTAAGGATGTGAAACAGCATACCTATGTGGATGGTGACCAATATGTGTTCATGGATATGGTATGTCAACATCCCTTCTCCCTCTTTCATTACTATAATGATACTACAAATACTTGACATGTTGATTGCATGCATCATTTACTCTATTGACGGTGGTGGGTAGGTTACGTTTGAGGAGACAAGATTAGACCTGAAAGATCTGGGTGATAGAAGCAAGTGGTTAAAGGAAGGCATGGAATGCAATGTCTTGACCTGGAATGGAAGGGTACGTGCTTACTCCATGGCAAATGGTGTGTGACCCATACACACACACACTCTGTAATGGTCATATACAATTCATGATGAAGGTGATGGGTCTGATACTTTGTTAGCAACACTCATAGCACTATGACCACACTCATTCTTATTGTGTTCATTCCGGTTTTGCTAGAACTGCTGGAATGGTTACCTTCAAAGTTCTATTGTGGAACTTTCTGTGCAATCTCATAAAATTCTGGGTATAGTAGGCAATGGGAAAACCCCATAAGCAGTGAAAGCACAGTTTAAAATGACCTTGTTGCTTGGCTGTAGTTCATCATTTTAAGGTAAATTAGTATTAGCGATCTTCCATCTGGTCAATGTTGAGATTAAATAGCAGGATCTTGGTGATGAATAGATTTCTATAGTAAAATATCTTTGGGTGTGCAGGTAATTGATGTAGACTTGCCAATTACAGTGATAGTCAAGGTTGTGGAAACTGACCCAGGATTGAAAGGTGATACAGCACAAGGTATATTTCTCAGGTCCCTTTCCTTTTTTGCACTAATGCTCACTTGCAGTAATTTGGACTTCCTGTAACCTGATCAGTGCTTGCAGCAGTGTGCATTTGTGGCAAGGTAACGGTCTCAGACATGCTTCACTGAGTCTACATGTTTTGTTTTCAGACTATATTTGTAATAGAAGGCTCCATTGTGTACCCTATGAAGTAATAATGCCCATTCACATTCAGGTGTGATGCTGGTAGATGCCATATAAGGAGACTTCATAGAAATGTCAAAGTACTTGCATTTTGTACAATGCATTGTTCACATCTCTCATATCAGCAGTAGATTTTTCTTCTGTTCAGCACTGAGCAATACAGAAATGCTGTAAATCTTATACTAACTGTAGCTTTCATCCAACAGGAGGCTCAAAACCTGCAACAGTGGATACAGGGGCGGTTGTAAGTGTGCCATTGTTTGTGAAAATCGGAGACTCAATCCAAGTGGACACACGAACAGGCAGTTACATGAATCGAGCATGAGATGAGTAAAGTTATCTTCTTTCTCACCTCAATCCAAACCTTATCTTTTTCGACTCCAAATTGCAGCTCCTTTGGAAGCAGGCAAATCACCCTTATGTGGATAACATTGTCATCATGAGTGATGATTAAAGAGTCCAGTTTTGGGGCAGGCAGTAATGGAAGAGAAGCTGGTAGAGCTTATTGTGTCTTGCACCTTCTCACTAGTTATGTTGCAATCAAGTGAGTGTGTACTCAATTGTGATAGGAATCATAATGGTGCAATGTAGTAGCAATTTTTGGATGTTAGGTAGCAATTCCTTCAGTACTTGAAACCTTGACACTCAACTTTAAAAACAGTTCCTAGGTTGGTCAAAGATGGCTATTCCCCACCTTTTTTGCTGGAGCCTTTGAACTTAAGTTAGAAATCACAAGACGAGATCCACATCTGTTGATGTCAGTCAAATTTTGTTGACAATAATCCCCTGGGCAGCTTAAAAAATTTGGCAACCAAAGGGGAAAACGTATTGGCACCATCATAAGATTTTGCGAGTCTTGATATGCTTAAAGTGCATGGTCTATGATAGTTATTGTCTTAATGTTACTCCCAAATGAAACCTTCAAAGGTTTGACAATTGTTCTGCCAGATGATCTCCAGGTTTCCAAGTTGGGTCTCTTACAATTAGGTTTAGGGTTTACATGTAGTTCTGAATTGGTGCCCTTCAATGTTTCCCATAGTTTACAGTTGTTCTAAAGATATTCCCACAGTTCCCTTCTATTTGTTGTGTCTGTTCACTGTGAGTGGCCTTTCTGAAGGGTTGGCCTCAGGGCTAAGTGAGGGGGGGCGAAATGATACACCCACTATGATAACAAAATCTTTAGTGGATTTGAAGTATGTGCAAAAATATGGAGTTACATTTCAGATGCAGGTACCAACCAGTGTTGTGTGGTTCTTTGAACATTTAAAGAACTGCTAGTTATGGTTCTCTGAAAAAAGTTCAAAATCAAAGAACTGCTGGTTCTGGTTGTTTTGAAAACCTTTTAAGGAAGGGTGTCAAAGAGCTGGCAAGAGTTTGGTCATGGGTGAAATATCACCACAACACTAGAACGTACCACTATCAAGCCCTTGTTTAACATGTAAAAGTCAAGGCTATTGTTATTTTTAAAATGCTGAATAAAGAAAACCCAAGGTTAAAAATTGAGACAATGGTTTATTGTAATACCTCTCCACCATAATATATGTACATTATATGTATGCATGAAAATTTTGAGAGAAGAAAAAAATCTCAAATTTATTTTGAATGAGAGAAAACACATTCCTACAAAACATGTCCCCCGTTCCACAATGCATTTCACCCAACATCCACACAACATTGAGTGGGATTCAAAAAATTAACAAAAAACTAATTGATTATGAAATTTTAACATAAGAAAAAAAAAATGCATACTAATTAAAAACTATATTGGTACCTAACAAATCAAAATCATTTTTAGTCATGCCATTATATTTCATTCTTTTTTTCTTGCCACCCTTGAATTTTACCCTCAAACAAATCCCAATATCATGGCTGCATCAAAAAATTGTTTCGACCATCTCTGACTCAATAGACAATCCCCACAATTCTCATCATTTGAAGTACCCTAGCCCCACTCTTTCAAACTCATTTGTGACCCAAAGCCCAACATTCCCAACATACCCAACACACATATAACTAACATTCAACTCAACACAATCTGGCATAACAAACAAGAAACTTGAATCTTTTTTAGGTTTCATCATATCTTGTATCACTATTAAATCTAACAACTGATCAACTAATTTCATACACTTGACAATTGTAGTCAATTATCAACTATGTGTATCAAAGTGAGAATCATAAAATGACAACCATCATTCTAGCAAGAGAACTTCGCAAATCACTTTAAACATTCATAATCAACAACTACCATGTAAAAATGACATTTGTCTAACATCTAAATGAAACATAATCAAAAAAAATTTAAATTGTCTCAAAAAAGAAGAAGAGATGTACATGAAGTTTGATGTTATCGTCCAATTCATGAAGCCTTTGAGGTTAATGATGACATTTTCACTTTTTTACATTAAGGCTTTTTCCATTTTCATGAATTGTTCCATGGATGCCATAAGACCACCACATCCATCATCTAGCTAATTTTTATGGATATGCTTATCAACATTTCAAGATTTTCTATGCCCAATTGAAAGTATCACAAATTCATGCAAATACTTTGTGATAAAAAAGATTATTTTGATGAAGAAAATTGTACTTTATGAACTTCGTTCACCATGTCAACAAATCTTTGCATTTGTTATCATTGACTTTTGTAATTGTGAAATGGTTCAATTGTTCTTTGACCAATACAATACAATGCCATCTTCTCATTAGTCTTCATGAGATCACATGTCTTAGTGTGTCCCAAGATGTCCTTGGAGGAAACCCTAAGGGAATGATGACATTGTTAAACTAAATTGAACCACATAAATGAATTCTTCTTTTGGTGAAATTTGACACATATATGAAACCTAACTTATAGACAACAAATCAAATTGGAGAAAATTGATGACATATATTTGCAAATGGATAAATTTGATAAAATAACTTTTTTTAAAACCGTAAGTAGTAAGTTAGACTAGATGGATGAACTTCATTACATGGATGAAATTCAATGAAATTGAACCAAGAGAATAGATCTTACCCTATGGATGAAATGGAATGTTATGGACGAAATTGAATATTGCAACAACCTAACAAGTTTTGGTACTAAATAATTATGAAAAAGAATTCAGAAATTTTGGGAAATTGTGAAGGTGTCTTAACAAATAAGTACACCTTACTAATTTATTAATGTACTTTTATGGTTATGCTGGAATCTTAGCATCAAATATATTAGTATTCAGCATCAAAGTGCCAAACTTGCTCTATTACTATGGGAATCAATTTGAGAAAATATAGCATTCAATGAAATTGATAACATGGAGTGATTTGGCCATATGGATGAAATTTAGTGAAATGCTTGTACCTTTTGACAAGGATGAAAATGATGACATGGTTGAAACAAAACCATGTGGATAAACATGATGGCATGGATGACATAATATGATGAAATTGCAACACATGGATTAATCTTACCTATTTTGACACACGTGGCATGGAAAAAACATGACAATGACTGAAATAAATGTGATGTACCACATAAATGAAACTTGATGACATGGATGAAATTGTGTAATGGGTGAAATGCACATACCACAATCATGTTATTTACAGTTGGATGAGTCACTCTTGTACTAGAAATTAATTTGATCCATGTGGTTTACTTCTTCCTATAGGGTGTGTAAAATATTTTTTTATTGAAGGTTATGTTCACGTTTTTTCATTTACAGCCAAATCACAAAGGACTGACCTCAACCAACAGGAAACCAAGAATATACCATCTATCAAAACTAAGGCACACAGCTTAAATGGCACCTCAAATGTCTGGGTACCTTAAATGTTTTCGAATTTTTACTGTAGTTTTCTCTGGGTTTAAGCCCCAACAATGAAACCCAAGCACCCAAAAGGAGTGAAAGTTGTAGACTCAGCAAAAGGATACTGTAAGTTCATGGAGTAGCTCACAAACCTTTGTTGGAAAGTCAGCAGCTACAATCAACATAACATGATCCACCACAAAATAAATGTGATGGTAAGTGAAAAGAAAATCACTGTAGGCAAAGATCGCCATGTGACTCTTGTACCAAAATTTCCCATTAGATATAACTTTCCCTATTCCTATCTTTCTCCCCCCCAGTCCTTTCCCTTATCTTTTTATCCTGTTTCTTCATTTCTTTTCTTCATTGCCCTTGAAATGAATGATAACATCTAACAATCGATATGAATGATCCAAGTCTCATGTACCACCCCTAGCATTTCCAAAAACCAGAAACTCCCACATTGCAGTTGAACAAAGGTTTCTGGTGCTAAACAATTTGTATGTACATGAGTGACACCAGTTATGGGCAGTGCATAGCAGTTTCCAACAAAGATTAGCTCTGCATTCCATGAGGCATGAGGGTTCTCACATTTATAGGTTGCCTACAACTGACAGCCTACATACTGACTTCATATGCTTTATAGAAGGCTGTTCATATTATTTTACAGGAGGCTCCAATCCAGCCAAGGCCCTATTGTGATACTTGAAGGATAGCAAAAAATCTGAACAGAGACTATTTTCAGCAGACAACTATTATCCCTCATTCTTATCAATCAGGGGCTGCACCTAAACACTTGACTTCTCAGTCTTTAGAAGCTTTTGGCTTTTGCCAACCTACACCAAATCACTCTGCAATCTGGCTGTCAAAACTGGGCAGAACAACTAACCTGCACTGATTCAGGTTGACAAATAGACAGCTTCAATTCCTTCCCACAAAATTCACTCATTACGTACTCCATAAGATAACCTCCTACGAGCACATAAAAATGTACCTCCAGAAAATAGAATTCCATATTGGGCTCTCAAAAACTTGCATTTACGTCATAGTAGATGTATTTGATGCCCACCTTTCAAGCACCATACCTTTGTCTATATCACTGTGACTTCATTTATGCCTAACTTGGCAACAGTCTGCCTCCCGAATATCGTCAATATGACTCTTAACTGCACAAACCCCAAACCCCAGAATAATTAGATTCTTCTTGATTGAAAGCATAAGCAACTAGTGGTCAGTACCCTGTCAATGGTGACTTGATGTTAGCCAAGGAATGAACCTCAGAGACGTTACATACTAACCCATGACCTTCCATTGACTTTCCAATTATGCCTTTCCTGAGCAAACAAACCACTGAATGCTAGTGAGTTCCAGACCATGACTTGAATTCAGCCAACACCCTGCAAATTCAGACTAATCAAGCAACTCCACAAATAAAGATCTTCAACTATGCCATCATGCTGGGCTGTCATGTGATCAGCTGTATATACAGCCCTCTGCATATTCAGCAAAACTAAAACACACTGCTGGGTTGCCTGCACACTTGAGATTCAGGTCCACCATCTCTACAGTATTAATCAACTATAACTAGATAATCCTTAACCAGATCAGAAAGCACCTTTCTTCAAATTTTTCTTCTGTTTGAATGTCTGAATCCAGCAATGGACTTGGACCCATTTCAGTGTCACATTGTCCTGAATGTCAGTGCATTGAGCAGCCATCCCTGGATATTTAGAACAACTAATGGCTGAGAGAGAAAGTAAGCAAGGTTATCAAACTTACAGTTTCTTCCTCATGGTTGATCTTTTCTACCACACCCGTATGGTTTGTAAAAGGGCCAGAGTTAACCCGCACCATTGCCCCCTCTTCCAGCTGCAGCAGACTTGGCATCTTCACCTCCAATTTTGATGCAGTCTTCACCGCCTCCTCTAGTCTCTCACGCTCATCTGCTTCCCTATTTGCTGCCTCCCTTATCTCTTTAAATGCTGCATCTTCCATTTCTATCCGTTTGAACATCTCATGAATCTCAATGGAGGACACTGCTGCTGGAATTATCATATCACTCACACTGTGAACCTTACCCCCACCACCCAAATCCCTATCTGTTTTAACTCTGACTTTACATGATGTACTTGTTGGAAAGGGATGTTGCTTAAACCCTAGAATTTGAATTTCATCTGAATATTAATACTGAAAACAAAAATTCTGCAGTCACACGACAACATTGTGACATCTGATGAGAGCTTCAGAGAAATGCATGGGAGATTTATGGCAAGCTACGATTCTCTATTCACAATCTCAATCCTTCAGTACCCACAAATATAATCTATGCCACAAATTGAGCACTCCAAATTCTCTCCAAAAAGAGCTCAATACTAGCACTACAAACTCTCACTCAAAATTGTTCAAATTTTCTGCCAGAAAACTCTCACTCACCGTTGAGTTGTAACCAAAGAGTAAGTCTCCTAAGGTTAGCTACTGCAGTAAGCTACTAACACATTTTGGTGCTTCCTGAGAAATGAAACCCCAATCTCATTACAGAGATCAAATAGATAAGGAAACAGGCAGTTGCATAAAGGAATCTAGAAAGTGTACACTGACCTAGTATTGGCTCTTGTGCCAAAAAAATCCCACACTCCTGGAACACTGCGAATAAAATTGTAAACCTCCCTGTTTAGCACACATTGCACCAGAAGGCAGCCTGGATATAGTCGTTGCCGTGCATCTGAATATCGTCCATCCTTCAAAACCTTCCTTCGAGGTACAGATGGCAACAATATCTGGAGTGCACACAAACTCCACATTGAAAACAAGCAACTAGCCACTAAATGGCCAAGGGAAACTCACAGACACTTTGGGAAACCTCAGGAAATAATGAAACCATTTGGAATAACAGGAGTAGTCTGATGAGAAGCTTCTGAGCCATGATACCAGCTCTGATACCTCTGTGAATATTGAAGCGAAGATATTGAAGATTGGATGAAAATCTGTGGAATGTACCAGACATTCAGAACATTTGGAGTTCAGAGCACAATAAAGGAACTGTAAACCATTGATGATGAGTTTGCATACTTAATGAACTGGTGGTCATGTGAACTTAAAAGAATATGGGCAGGATATCAAGAACCAGAGAAAATCTCACTTGCAGCTCAGCCTTTGGAAAGAGGCCTTGGAATACAAGCTCAATATGATCTGCCACTCTTTGTTCCCCATTTTTGGGCACAGCAATCATCCACCATTGCATGCCTTTTGTAGTCAACTGGTTGATGTCAAGTATCTCTTCCCATCCCTTTGGTGCCTTTTTTTTCACCTCGAGCTTTGTTTCCACCTCATCTCTCCATGATCCTTTCAAGTCTTTCCGTTCTTCTCGTCGCTCATTCCGTTGCTTCCTTCTCTCTTTTGCACTCAGAGTACCTGGCTTTGTGGCCTCTGTCATGATGCAAATAAATCAAGATCAAAACCCAGAATGGGGTACCTCATACAAAGGGCAATACTCTCAAAACTCTCTAGTGAAGATTTTTAATGTAAGAAGAGAGAAATAAAAACATTATTATATTTTTCCAAGGCCAATTGAACTGCTGAGGTTTTTGGCTGAGACCAGGTAAATGAGCTCTACAAAGTCCCTTCTGAGAAAGAAAAACAATTGAATTAGTTGCAGTTCTTAACAACACCTAAGAAATTGTTACATTGCTAGGAACACAACCAGAATCCAAAATTATTCAGATTTACAAAGGATCCACAAGTAGGGTTTTTGGTCTTCAACAGAAGAATCATCGTACCGGAAGACCCTAAATTCAGATTTGTAAACCCTAAATCCAGATTTCCGAGGATTATGCTGAAGTCCAACTATCGATATCAAGGTTCTTCTGTGTACTCTAAAGGCTCTTCTGTTTCTTGAAATATCGAAGGAGAAAAAAAGACGAACGGAACCCTGACTAGAGGACACACTAGTTGTCCCTCCCTCCTTCGGGTTTAGAGATAGAGTCGTCGAGTTTCGCATAAAGAAAGAAGGTACAGCTCCACAAGCCACAACTTCAGAGAAAAACAATACAATTCCTCCACAGACGCAAAGTGGGAAGCCTCTAAGATCCAGAAAAATGAAAGAGAAAAGCATGTTTCACATGTACCTTGGATCTCGCAAACCAAGGGAGTTTGGCACCAGGGAAGAACTCGACCCCACGTCTGGACATGGTCGCCACTGGAATGCGATGAGGGAGCTGGGCGAGATGCGACGTGCGTTCCCACAAGCAGAGACGGGCCTAACGAGCCTCTACAACAAGAGGAAAACATCGCTTCTCAGAAAGAGATACGCTGCAGCGCGCTCTCTGCCTGAGAATAACACACGAGACGAAAGGTGCTCCACCTTTCCTTCCTTCTTTCGTGAACACAAATGTACCTACATTCCTCTCACAGTATACTAAGAGCATCTGCATCGGTCACTCAGTGTCTGACCCTGCAAAAATATTTCTCACATCCAAGTTTAATTCTTTACTTTTTTCCAACTTCGACCCATAAAAGTAAAGCTTGTTGAATATCAACTTCCTATCAAGTTAAATTATTTCATGCACATATTTTTGAGACTATGAGATATGTTAAGTAAGTTTATTGAAATATTTCTAGTTAAATTTAGTGAGAAATATCTTCATGCATGAGGTGATGGCATTGTCTATGTGCTTTTTAGGGTAGATAACATTTGCATGGGGTGTTCACCTCTTATTTAGATTAGGCAAAAGCTTGGGGTGGATTGTAGGGTTTGTAGTAACATTTGTGTGATCGTAAGGTTAGGTGGAGAGCTTGTGATAAAAATTAGTGTCTTTATCATTTCTATTCTCTCATCGATTCTTGATCATTTTCCAATGGTATCAGAACATGGTTACTTTTGAGGGAAAGAGAGATTGAAATTGCTTTCTACAATTTTTAAAAGCTTTGAAACATTGAGTGTGTTTTTTGATTTTTTTAGTATTTTGTTGAATGTCTCAAATCTCTAGGTTTTTTTGTTTTTTGGCATTGTTCTATTCATAATCATGGCATCCATTTTTGGTGCTCAAAGTATTGAGAAGTTGAATGGCAATAATTTTCATATGTGGAAAATGAAAATGAAATTTCTCCTACATGAAGAGTATTTGTGGGAAATCACCTAGGGAGAATTATTGCCATCAAAAGTTGAATTTGGAAAGATTATTTTTGAAGGAGGCAATTTTGAATATCGTTTGTTCATAAAGAAGGACAAATTGGTTCATCAAACAATTTTCTTAAATGTTGTTGATCTTTTTTTACATCATGTAGCACATGCAGAAACTATAAAAAATGCACGGGATATTCTTTATGTAACATTTGAGAGAAGACATGTTAACAACAAATTGTAACAACATCAAAAGCACTATAATCTTAAGATGGAGGAAAACACCTCAATGCAAGTTCATATTGACAAAATAATCAATTGTCTATGGAGTTAATATGTGGACAATTGTTGTAAGAAGAATTGTAATGTAAACAAAAAGTGTAGTTTAACCATGGTACAAAACATGAAACATTAATTGTTAAGGGTGTTTCTAAGAAATTCAAAAGGGGTATAGATTGGAGGAAGTTCAAGAATGAAAAGTGGAAGAAGAAAGAAACTTGCTATAATTACAACACCAAAGGCCATTTTGTGAGAAAATGTCACAAGACGAAACAAGATTGGAAGAACAAATTCAAAGATTTTTCACAAGTAGCTACAACAAGCAAAATTGAACTTCTTGTGACTGCTTTATCTATTTATTTAATTTATAGGGATGCATAGTTTATTGGTTTTGGAGTTTCACAACATCAAATCTTTCAAAAGGAAGTATTATCAACCTTTGAGGAGTTTATTTTGAGTCACAAAGTAAATCTTGGAGATAATAATATCTTTGATGTATGTGGGAAAAACACTATTGTTTTCAACTTGCCAAATGGGATTTCTAAATGTATTGGAAATGTGATATATATATCCCAAAGTTGGCAAAGAATTTGTTATCGATTAATCAATTAACAAAACAAGGTTTTATGGTGGAATTTGAAACTACCAAATGTTGGTTGAAGTCTTTTGATTCAAACAAAGTGATTGTTGAAGTTGTTCAAGAAGGAAGGTTATATAAATTGGTTGGAGTTGTTCAATCCTTAGTTGTAGCATTAAGATTAAGAGGAGTGACTTCAAGAGATTTGAACATGTTTTTATGCAAGCTTTAACAACCATGGACAAAAATAATCTTGTGGAGGGCATGGATCTCAATGGAGATCATGACTTGAATTTTTGTGATAAATGTGTGTATGGTAAACACCATGATACCCCATTTCCTTTGAGTGGGGGTTCTTGTGCAAGGGAAATTCTTAGGCTTGCCTACACAAACCTATGTGGTCCCTTGGGAACAACATTTCATGGAAAGGTAAAATATCTTTTAGGAAAACATTTTTCTATACCATGAAGATTAAATTCGATGTGTTTGACAAGCTTGAGGTTTTCAAAGCTTGAGTAGAAAATCAGATTAGAAATAAGATCAAGGCAATCATATGTGTGTCATGGATGCCAATGCCATGGTATACATTCATTTGAATGTTCATCCATGATTTGTAATAAATTTGTACCTAACCTTTAATTCATTTTTAGTTGATTTTTAGTTGACTTTTAGTTAAAATTTGAATCATTTTTAATTAACTCTTAATTTAGTTAATTATAATTAAAAGTCTGAATTAAATCCTAGTTAAGTCTTAATTATTTTTTAGTTAAATCTTAATTAACTATAGTTAATTCCCAATTAATTTTTAGTTAAATCTTAGTTAATTGTTAGTTAAATTTTAGTTAATTCACAGTTGACTTTTAGTTAGGAAGGTTTTCAAGAAACTTCTTTACTTGATGCACATATAGAAACTTCCTTTGGAACTTCTTTGAGTTAAGTCCTTGAAAGGGTATAAATAAAAGTAAAACCTTTTCATTTCCTTTAGTCTATTCAACATTAGTCTTAAACATTATCTTACACCGTAACCTTGTCATGTTCTTTTCATGTTCATGTCTACATATGCTGGCATAATTTTATTTTATTTTTCACATTTGTTTTGCACATCTTGTGTTTTTGTTCTTAATTTTTATGTTCTTATTTTTGAATCACATAACTTTGTCTTGTTCATTGTTTGAAAATTAGACTTAGACCTTTCCCTTAATTTTTATTCTTGTGGTCTTTTCATGTCCTTAACAATGTGATGGAAGTGGGAAATATAATTTAAAAATTTTCAATACACTTTACAAGGATAATGGCATTATGAAGTAAATAACCATTCCATACATGCTAAAACAAAATGGTGTAGTTGAAAGGAAAAATCAAACATTTATTGAAAGTGTGTGATGTATGCTATAACATATGAAATTCAATCATAGATTTTAGGCAAAAGAAGTGAATTATAACATATATCTAAAATCAAATCCCTACCGAAGCAATTTCTAACATCATGTTAAAAGAGGTTTAGTGTGAATACAAACCTTCCAAAAATCATTTATGTGTTTTTAGTTGTGTTACATTTACTCATGTATTAAAAGAAGTAACGACAAAGTTGGAATATTCCAAAAGTCAAATGCATATTCATTGGATATTGTGAAGAACCTAAAGGGTATAAATTATATAACTTCATAAGCCAATATGTTATCATTAGTCATGATATTATTTTTGATGAATTTAAAAACTTTAATGGGGAAACAATGGTTTTAAATCAAAAATTAAATATGGAAGATGAAAGAATTCCTTAACAAGTGTTAGAAAATTCAACAATGATTGAAAAAGATGTGAATCCTTCATGTGTATTTTCTATTGATGTCGATGAACCCCTATTTTTTGTGGAGGCTTTGAATGGTGAAGATTCACAACATTGGAAAAAACCATGGATTTTGGATTTTAGTATTTACAAAACAATAAATTTTGAATAATTATTCCTCTTCCACTTAATTGCAAACTAGTGAGTTACAAATGGATCTTCACAAACAAACACTACTAGGAAATGCATCTTAGTTCATTTTGGATTTCACTAGATTTTTGAATGAATTTGGACATTTTTACCTAATGAAATTGTTTAACCCCCTAGTGAATAGGGACTAGTTGTTACGGACAATGATTTATTTCATTAGTTACTAGTGAAACAAGGTTATTTTCAAATGAAATATAAATTTATTAAATGATTCACTTGCTAGTTAATTAACTAACCAATATGAGAATTAATTAAATTTTAATAATTTAATATATAATATTATCGATAATTTCATGATTTTTAAAACTTATTATTTATTAACAATGTCACTAACTACGTTAGGTTAAAAACTTAACCTAGGTAGGTAGGTAGGCCACGTAATCACCCTTGACCTTTGGAATGGGGCAAACGCCCTTACCATCAAACCACTTCACTTGTTGTGATTATATGTTACATTATAAACTATTTATCAAATACTTCATTTTAAACATTACAAAAACATAAACTTTGAAAATTCATATTTTATTGAAATTTTGTTCAAATGAAATGATTCGAGTTTACTTTTTTTTTAAATTCAATAATGTACATAATTACATATATTTCCTTTTGAAAGTTTAAAATCATTTGAACAAAATAAAAGTTGAATATCATTATTCAATAACATTTCAATGACCATTTTTTTGAAATTTTTTAATTTTAATAAATAGATTTTTTTTGTTAATATAATAATACTACCTATGTTAAGCTACTTTCAATTATTATATGACTATTTTTCATTAATTAAAATTATTTCACCCTACATTATTTACGGCTATTTATGGTTATTT
>Ga0116227_10002321_pt1 | contig 43345 bp, 26 predicted proteins | sample S1TSphgellanicum_FD_89693 | JGI IMG/M metagenome (GOLD analysis project Ga0116227, IMG submission 89693) | Host-associated microbial communities from peat moss isolated from Minnesota, USA - S1T2_Fb - Sphagnum magellanicum MG | ecosystem: Host-associated > Plants > Peat moss > Unclassified... | reverse complement strand
CGTTGCATTTGTATGGGATATGCGCTGTGAACAGGCATACCAGGCGTTGAAGGCAGCACTGGTGGATGCGCCAGTGCTCACACGACCGAATTTCAAGCAAACCTTTTGGCTGGACGTGGATTGGTCGACCAAGGGAGTTGGAGCCATTCTGTCACAAAAGGAAGGGAAGTTCAAAAAAGTCATAGCATATGCTAGCAAGAGCCTGACTGAGGCTCAGAAGAAATTCCATCCGATGGAAGGAGAATGTTATGCTCTGATCTGGGGCGTGATGCATTTCACGCAGTACTTGCACATGAAGCACTTCATCCTACGTACAGACCACAAACCATTAGAGTGGTTAGCGACTGTATCTGATGCACATGGTAGGAGAGGCAAATGGGTCAGCATGCTACAAGACTTTAGTTTCAAGATAGTACACCGACCAGGACTCATGCACACAAATGTGGATGCCTTAAGCAGGAACCCTGTTGGATCTGCTGCAGATGACGATGATTTTGGTGCGGAGATCCAAGACATTGCAGGTATTCCAGCTGATGAGCCTAAGGAAGATGGAGAGCTTCTCTGTGTTAAGGCAGGGGACGAAACAGACTGGATGTGTGTCGGTAACCATCAGTTATACATGCTTGACGTCGCATCAACAAAAGATCTATCTAAGGAACCTTTTCTAGAAGAAGGAGCAGTGTCAATGGGAGACAAACCTGAGCAGTGCGGAGGAGTGCGAACGGCACTGAAGAGAAGAGTGCCTCAGTACTTTGACAAGCGACAATAATTGGAATTGGCTTTGGCAGCTCAGGAATTGTCTGAGTTTGGGGACCATGAATTGAGTCCTACACAATCCGAGGGTGAGGAAGATCACAAAGTAAGGTCAAGTTGCGTTGACATATGGGAAGACGCAGACTGCTTAATGTTTCTGAAGGAAGGCGTACTGCTTGATGCAGTTGACTATGAAGAAGCCAAAAGGATCAGAAAGAGGGCAAGCAACTATTGCTGGAAAGAGCAGAAGCTTTTCTTCAAAGCGTTACTTGTGCCCAAATCTGAGGAGAGGGTGTCTCTAGTGAGACAGATGCATGAAGACCTAGGGCACTTTAGGGAACAAAGGACGTTGGCAGAAGTTCGACGAAGGTACTTCTGGCACAATCAAACTGAAGAAGTGAAGGCGGTGGTCAAAGGGTGCCAACAATGCCAATTGGTGAGAAGCTCAGGCAGCATCCGATCTGGGGATGAATAATTGAAAAGCATTCCTGTTTGTGATTTATTCCATCGAGTTGCACTGGACACTACAGGGCCATTGCCTAAGACTAAATCGGGCAACAAATATATTCTGGTGGCCATTGACCACTATTCAAAGTGGTGCGAAGCAAAGGCAGTTGCTGACCATGGAGCGAAGACAACAGCCAGGTTCTTGGAGGATGAGATAATTTGTAGGTATGGAGTTCCCAAATTTGTGCTGACTGACAATTGGGGGGGAGTGGGTTGTAGAGTTCGATGTAATGTGTAAGGATTATGCCATTCAACACCAACGCACTACGCCTCAATGGCCTCAGTGCAATGGGATGGTTGAGCGCATGATCAAGACCATCAAGCATGGTATAACTGTGCTTGCTGCTACTCCTGCCAACATGGATTGTTGGGACCAGCAATTGGCCAAGGTTCTGTTTGGGTACCGCTGTGGAATACAAACATGTACAAAGTTTTCTCCGTTCATGATCCTTAATGGTCGAACACCACAATTGAGGGCAGACAACTACTTGCAGGCCTTGACTGCTGAGACTAACGATGATGTGGATGTGGAAATTGCTGCAGCTCAGTTTCTGTAGAAAGTAGAGCTCATTTCGAGTATCCACAACAACGTTCCGCTCAATGTGGAGCAAGCTCAGCAGCAACAAAAGAAAGTATATGCTGTAGAAGAGGTAAACATTTGTTTGAGGCCTTGATTGTAGGCCAGACGATGGTGAAGATGAAGAAGCCAGGGAAGCGAAAGGCTCTGACTGCAAGTTGGGAGGGACCCTACCAATTCCTCGGACATCCAGATGGGAAGGGCAACCTCGATTTTGAAGAAGGTTGTCGATTATGCATCGTACAAGATGCCGATGGTCACCAATGGGAGAGGTGTCATCGAGACCTCCAAATCTTTTATGCTCCACCAGACTAGATGAAGCTGAGGGACTCAGCTGTCTAAGAAGGGAGGGGTTACATATGTCACACCAAAGTGGGTTTCCACACAATGTGAACACCCGGGCATTGAGGGTGTGCTTTGGTATAATTAAATCGTCCTGATTTTGGCGGCAGATGTTTTTCTCCATGACGGCTGCATGGTTGTGCATGGGACGTTTATGTGAATGGGTGTGCAAGAGTGAAGGCGGCGCGAATGATGAAGAGGAGTGGAGCTGCATTGATGCACCGAAAGGTGGAAAAGGAGGAAAAGCTTGATGTAAAAGCTTGGTGTAGAACAGAACGGCAAGACGCTTGGATGTGACGGAGTTTTTTTTAGGGAGAGAAGAAGAAACTCGGTGAAGACTAGGGAGGCAGATTTTTTTGGGTGATTAGAGAGAGCACTGAGAGCATAGAAGAGAATTGGAGGAGGAGGAGCAATCCTTGTGAAAAGGTAGAGAAAGCTTAGTGAGACGGTAGCTTGGTTGAAGGTTAGAAACTTCCGTTGCGCCTGACAATCAGTCAAGTTACTGCAAGAAATTCAGAGAGAGAGAGAGAGCTCAGAGAGTGCTAGGAATCTGATGTTTTTGTGAACATCTCAAACGGGAAGCAAGCTTGTGCTTTCGGGGAATGTACAAAGTTTGTAATGAAACAAGAGAGTTTCCTTTGCCGACATCTGTGGGAATGTGTAAGGCAGGAGATAGATCCATTGAAATCTTGTTCTACTGATGTGTAGGAAGAAAATGTTTGCAGGTCTATGATTTCATGATGCTTGTTTGAAAGAGTCAGTAGGTAGGTTGTGTGCTGTGTTTTTGGAGGTCTGAGTTGTATGCCAGTGACTCAGGAGAACGGGGACGCTTGGGTTTGTTGAAGGCAGTTAGTGCGCTGTGTTTTTAGGACCCTCTCTTTTTAGTTACACCATTAGTCGCAATAGTCACCAAATTAGTTGCATCTTAAAGGTATTTTACAATAACGTAGGGGTGTATTTAATGTATGTACTATATATATATATGCATACGTATGTATATTGTTCATATATTGAACTTTGAATTTTTTATTCCAATCTGAAAATTGATATTTCAATTCTGAAAACTACCATATTAATTTTTAAAAAACATTAGATTTGAAACTTTATATTTGAATATGAAAATGTTTCTTTCAATTGTTTAAAAAATTATTTGAAATTTTCTATTTGAATATGATATTTTCAATTTAAATTCAAAAAGGCTTATTTGATCTAAAAATCGATATTTGAATTCTAAATTAATATTTTTGAATCCAAAAATTAGTATTTCAAATCAGAAAATTATTAATTGACTATAAAATGGACATTTTAATTTTGAATATTTTTATATGAATATGAAATTTTATATTTCAACTCTGAAAAATTTTCATTTAAATTTTAAATAATCATTGATTTGAACCTGAAATTTCATTTCCAAATTACTATTTTGGATTTTCAAAATTAATACTTCAAGTCTAAAAATTATAAATTGAGTCTAAAAATGGACATTTCAATTGTGAATATTGTTATTTGAACCTGAAAATTGACATTTCAATTCTGGAAATTGTTATTTAAATTCAAAAAACTTATTTGATAGAAAATTTGATTTTTGAATTCTAAATTATTATTTTCGAATCTAAATATTAGTATTTCAATTCAAAAAATTACTGAGTTTAAAAATCGACATTTTGATCTTAAATATTTTTATTCGAACTTGAAATTTGATATTTGAATTCTGAAGTTTTAAATGTAAATTTTAAGAAATTATTTGACTTGAAAGTTGAAATTTGAATTCTAGATTATTATTTTGGATTCTCAAAATTAATATTTCAATTGAGAAAATTATTAATTGAGTCTTAAAATGGACATTTTAATTTTGAATATTATTGTTTGAATCTGGAAATTGACATTTCAATTATAAAATTTGTTATTTAACTTCAAAAAACTTATTTGATCTAAAAATTGATATTTGAATTCTGAATTACTATTTTGGAATCTTAAATTTATATTTTAATTCAAAAAATTATTGATTGAGTTTGATGGGTTTATTATTATTATTTTTATCCATAATAAATCAATTTTATAAAGAATCACAATTGATTATGTTTCTTAAATCTAAGATACACTAAATAATTATTGTTATAACATAGATTTGTATAGTATATAATTTATATTCTTATATTACAAGAAATTAATTAATGTGATGTTAGTTTAAAATCATTTCAATTAATTCAAATAAGAATTAATTAGTATGTGCATAATTATTTTCTAAATGAACATAATTATTCGCACTTTGTAATTTATAATTTCAAACCTGAATTAAAATTTTGAAAAAATTATAGTGTAGTTAAAATAATTATTTTACTGAATTTAAATTCGCAAATTATATAATAATAATAATAATATTGTGATTAATCATCAATGATTAATATTTTATAGTAATTATACTGTAATTATGGAAAATAATGTTATGTTTAACAAATTACTTTATTTATAATTAATAATTACCAAGAGAAAAAAATCACTTGACCTATAATAATTTCTACAACAATAAATGTAATTATACAATATGTAATGTAATTAGTTGAATAATATATTTTTTAAAAATTGTGTAAAAATTTATTTTCTTATAACATTGTTAATTCATTACTTATAATTTTAACACAAATATTTAAAATATTTAATTTTAAAATTATAATCATTAATTTAGTTTTACATTAATTACATTATATATAATTCCATCAGATTCTTTAAAATATTTATATATTTTAAAATATTTTAGTTATTTAATTATTTATGAATTATGTATTAATAACTTGTGAATAATTAGATAGCTAATTTATTAAATATTATGAAGGTATTGCTTATTTAAGTAATTCATAATGATTACTGAATATTTGTAGTGTATAATTTATAATTTAAATATATGAAAATTTATTCATTATTAATTAAATGATTATTTAATTATCTAATAGTGGAATTGTTTAGAAACTTAAAAACAAATAAAATAAGGCATGAAAAAAGTTTTGGAATCACAACTTAGTTTGTGAGGAAGTTGGAACTTCAAAACTTATCCCATATTGTTTGTTCTTCATTCCTATTTTGAACATTATATAAACAAGGGGGTGTGATCATCCAATTTCACATTAAGAAATTTGTGCAAATGGGATGAGCGAATCAAAAGGTTCAACCCAAAACAAAAAAACAAATTATGCACATTTTTAAAGTACTTACCTTCCCAACTTACTTATCTACCTAGTTAGGTAGATACCTAATTTGATTTACCCACCTAGGTCAACCTATGTACCTACCTACCTAAATACTTACCTATATGAATAGGTATTTAAACTAGGAAGGTAGAACCTACCTTCCTATTTTTTTACCGAAGTAAGTAGGTTGGTATGTAGCTTAGGTTTGTAGGCACCTATTTATGTACCTACCAACTTAATATATATATTTTTTAAATGCCACGTGGCATAATTACATTGGGCCATGTGTCATAATATAATATCATCCAAGTATTTGAATTGAACATCCTAGATTATTTCAAATAATAATAGCAATAATATTTTAAATAATCAAATATTAAAACACGTGGTAACACATCATTTGCCTTCAATTATGATCAAAATAGTTGCATCTTAATCACACGTGACAATACGTATACAATGGAGTCAAAGGATGAAATGTATTTGTTGACTTTTTTTTACATACAATATCCTTTGTCATTTACGACTAATTTATCACATGTGATTTGTCTTCAACGACTAAAGGGATTTTAGTTGCAAAATGTATCTTGTGACTAAAATTTTGTTGCAAAGACTAGTCGAAAATACATGTTTTTCTTCTAGTGTATCACAATATAGAAGACAAGCAAATTTTTTGTTTGCCACAAATTTGTAAGTGTTCTATAACAACATTGGGTTTTAGTTTCATGAAGTTTTAAATTTTCAATCTCTTATGTATACTACAGTGTAGAATATTAACAAAAAAATTATATGTTGTGCATATTATAATGTGTAGTGTATAATCAATTTGTTTTATTTGTAATCAAGTTCTACTTGGGAAGTTTTTGATTTTGAATTATGTTATATGGCGTAGCTAATACCGAGCCCAAACATGAAAAAAACTACACATGTGAATGTTGTTGGCATAATCAATGTGCAACAAAAAATGCTACGTGCATGTTTTGAAGGTTATATTGTCAACATGTATGGGTTTGCAAATGTTCCTAGAAGTGGGTTCAAATATATCCATTGACTTAGTAGATCTAATCAAATATTTGACAATAATTTTGATTGTAGGTTTTAACTTTCTTTTTACCTTTTCCTTTTGCTTGAATCTGGGGTCCTTCATTTAGGTGTTCAATTTTGGGGCACTTTCAAAAACAAATTTGAGATATGAGACTAGGAATTTATATTAAAAGTTGGAGTTATTATTGTTATTGAACAAATTGACCTTTTTCTTGTTTATCTACATTTTGTCCTTACACATTCTATCCAAGATTTCATACAAAGAAAATCCAATTTTACCTCGTGAGAGGTTCATCCACCTTATATACAAGGTTTCTTTCTTTTTTTTTTTGTTATGGTTTTCAATAATTCATCATTATTTATGTCAATGTCAAATTTAATTTAAATTAATATACATTTTATGGACATGAAAAAAAGCATGTTAAATTTTTTCTTCATAGGTATGTTAGTGGATAAGAAAAAAAAGAGTGAAATGATTATAAGATAGAGGTAGTTACTAGGAAAGGTGGGAAATAGTTATTAAGAAAGTAAATATGGAAAGGAAGTAGTTATTAAAAAAGAAATGATGTAGTTAGGCTTGAAAATGAGGTAGTTGTTTTTGAAATTGTCTTTGGAATGGTCCACGGATGACCTTACGAAGGATCCCAAAAAATTCCATAGATACCAATTTCAATTACTCGTCATAAGAATATATAAATAGATTTATATGTAGATAGGTAAGTATGCATGCATGTATATTTGTGTTGATTGTTTATTTCATTGAATTTAAACAAAGAAAAAGTATGTGAGTAATTAACTAGTAAAAAACTTAAAGGTGAATTTGTTGTTGTTATTTGTGTTTGTTTATTTGAATTGTTGTATTATATTTTGTTGTAATTTTTTTTTTGATTCACAACTTTAATATTCAATTATTATTTTGAGACTATAAGTTTATTCACAATTTAATTTCAATTTAAATGGCAATTGATGGGTTTTGTTTGACAAACATATAGTATATATGGTATATATTTTATATGTAATATATTTGTTGTAAAAGAAATTGGAAAACATAACGCGATAATTTAAATCTGAAATATACAAGTTTATGGTCTATCCAATAGGCTTGTGTTACTCCTGAATGACATTGTGTTGTGCATTCGTCCAAATATGGTTTATTTGTGTATTATTAATAGTTGTGCTTTCAAAAAAGATGAATTTCAATTTGTATTTGTCCATAAGATTTTGAAATGTTGTTGATTGAGGTGTTTTTTAAAACATGTTTATATTGAAATCTCCAACTAAAATAGTTGGATAATTTTTAGGCTTGTCTTTTAATATGGTTTCCCAAATTGAATTAGAATATATTATTTTCAGTTTTGGAGGTTTATAAACTACAATTATATATAAAGCTTCTTGTTTATTTTTGTTAAATGATGTAATGATGAATTTGGCACCTGAATTTGTTGATGAAGTTGTTTATGATCAAAACATTGTATTATCATAAAGCATCATGTTCCATGTTGGTCATAACATGACAAAATGTTAAAATTTTGTGATATAACCTTGTATGCTTCTTGTTTTATGTGAATATTTTGTATTTTTCTTTCATTTAAACAAAGTATGTGAAATGCTAATAAATTTTGTTTTGCAAGAATGTTTTGAAAATGTGATGTTAAATAATGAATGTTGAAGGATTTTATGATCAAAAATTTTGTGTGATAAGATTTTAGAGAAATGAACATTAATTCATATTGTGTAATTTTTTTACGTTGATGCATTTATTTTTGAATGAGTGCATTTACTTGGAAATTTTTGTTAGTTAATTGGGGAAGCAAATATAAATGTTTTTTAAAGCGAATACAAGATAATGTTGTATATGTTAAACAATGTTTTGTTACATATGTTGGATCAAATGTTAAAAAATGATCAAGTGTTGAACCTTGTGCACGGTGAATGGTATGTGTTCCTATTGGTTGTATAGGGAATTGAATTTTTGTGATAATTTGGGAAGGGTTGCTACCTATTTATATTTCTATAATTTTCTTTTCAATAGGTGTCCATTCTTTATTGATTATAGGGAATTGTTCATAAATCTACAAATTTTTGGTTATCGTTGTGTTTGCAATTTTGGAATTATAAAATTGTATCCATATATAAATGATTTTGAAAAAGTTTGTGTGAAATCTTTGAATGTTCCATTTACACCATTTACAAGACCATATGTCATAATTTCACGCACACAATTCTACTAACGTGTTTTTTTTAAACAACAATTCATGATGAAGACTCCATTGTCGTCTACATACCGCCAAATGACCCAATTCCAATAACTTTTAATTGTTTACCACTATGAGCGATAGTTATCACATAATATCAAATCACATCATGTCATGTCACAAATTACTTGACATAGGTTTAAATTATTTTCATTTTTGATATTCCAAGAATATTTTAAAACATTCCATTGATTTTAATGGTATATTCTTTAAAAAATGACATTAAATGACATTGTGAATCAAGTCATGACACGACAATGACATGAAAACCATGTGTCATGTCATTTTTAACTACCTTATTATCAACTTGTGGAAAAGGTTTTTTTTTCTCAAGCCCCATTAAAGCAATAAACATGGCAACAATTCTATGTACTTCTACAACAACAATGATGTAGATTACAGAAAGGGTACCATAGTAATCTATCTATGAAGGAAAGTAGTTTGTTTTGTTTTGTACTTATGAGATCCACCAAACCGAGATGCTTCAAATCATGTTCTTGGTGTCTTTGGAAAGCTCTCAACAAGGAGGGGTTCATGGGCTTGGTTCCATGACATTTGGACTTGTCGTGCAAAAGTTCTTGAATATTGAATGATTTTTCCCCTAAAAATTCATTTAAATTGTATCTAATTTTTTTGGGGGAATTGGAATGTGCCTTTGGCATTGTTGGAAAGATCTTGATGAGAAGGATTTAATGAAATTTATTTGATAACACTTGGATTCAGAATGTCGGAAATAATGATTTTTAATCAATGTTTGTTACTGAAATTTCAAATAAATTCCAAAAAACTAGGTTTCCGAAGGAAAATCAGTTGAGGATGTGTAAACACTTGAATGTTTACCATTTAATTCAAGTAGAAGGAAGTGTGATGTGCCTTTGGTGTTGTTGGAAGGATCTTGCAATCGGATATAAGTACATCTTGCAAAATAATGTTATATGTTGTGTCCATCGTACATTATAACAAGTTCACACTTGGGCCAACCACACATGCCACACTAGTTCTACTTATGCAAACCTAAGATTCTACCATAGTAGAATTATTGTAGTAATACTACTACAATAATGACATTAACTATAGTAAATAAATTATTATGCAACAAGGAACTTCAAGAAACAAACAAGAAATTAAAAGTTAATCTACTTTAATAGTAGACATTCACGTAAAAACACAAATCCATATGCGACCATTCTGATGTACTACACGTTTACACACCTAAGTCATCTTCAAAAATTAAAACAAAAAAACTACACAAAATGATAATGGAGGTCCATTAACGTGATTGGTCATATTCATTAACATTCCATTGGTCAAACTCCACTTCCAACACATAAGCATACACCCATACTCTTATCATGGATGTCCCTAAGTAATTAACCACTACCCCAATAAATGGTGACTAGCAAATCCAAATCCATTATGGTGACTAGTCCAAATCCATTATTCTCTCCTAACTTTTATTCCTAACAACCACCACTATAGTAGTTCCTATCTAGATCAAGGGGAAAGTAAAAAATCAACTTCGATCCTATTTTTATATATTAAACTTAAGCCAACTAACCCCCATCTTCTATAACATTTCAACCTACCACAATTTTTTTCTAGAACATAACTAAAATGGATGAGTCAAGTCAACCATCATCTAGAATTATTTTTCAACCATTTTTATAGATTGAAATGAAAAATAAAATGAACCAAAGGTTCAATAATTTTGTCTTTAACAACTAATAGATTGCCAATTTACCAAGTCGAAGTGGACATGCAATGTAATGTAATTAGAATGTGGGTAAGGATATAGAAGCAAATGTTAATTTGAAAAATAATAATGGATTTGAAACTAAGAGTCAAATTAAAATAATTGTTACATATATGTCCATAATTAAGAAGATTATGTTCAAGGTTTGTCAAAACAAAAAAATGATCTTGTCATTGGAAATGTTTGTAGAATATGTACGACCAAAGGTGAAGATTTTGATGAGGTTATGCCAATTGTTAAAGTGTGTATTAGTAAGCATTCATGACCTTAAAGATGTATGTATCCGAACAAAAATCAACCATGGTAGAGGAGCTTGTCCAACAAGAACTAACTAGGAAGAGGTGCATGTTGAATAAAAATTAGTTATATTTTAAGAACCATTGAAAAATATTTTGTGTTGATGCAACTAAATCAAGAAGAGCAAGGAAGGAAAACATATGCTATTACAATGCTCCGATATTATACCATTGAACAACAAGATGTAAACATTCTTATGGAGGCTATCATCAACAAGGGCATTTAAAAGGGTAAGAAGTCAACATGAAACTTGATGTTTAATTGAATTTGGTGGATATTGATGAGAAGGAACCATTGAAAAACATACAACCATAAATGCATCTACTAAAGGACATGTTGTTGACGGAACACCCATTAATGTTAAAGTTGTTGAACTCACCAAAAGGGAAATTGTAAAAAAATTAATTGCTAAAAAGCTTGCGATTACAATTTGGTGAGAAGAGTTGATGGATGATATACTCATTGACCAAAACAATCTAGGATACACATATCATTAAAATGGTGTATTTATATGCTAAGAAGGCCAAAACTTGGATAAGAACTTAGGATCTTTCCTTATAAATGGAGAAATTATAAAAATGAAAAATTTTAATGAACATTTACACACGACAAGCCTCATGTTGATATAATTGAATCTGAAGCACATTGACAATAATGGGAGAGAAATGTTAGATTAGTCATCCACTAAAAAAATTTAACATAGGAAAAGATGGAATTAAAAAGGTGCATCCATGAACCAGAGGAATAAATTCAAGCAACATATGAAAAAAAACATGAACTATTAAAGGCATTGAAATTAACAAACACTAAGGAAGGAATTATCATGAAATTAACTGTTCAATTAGAGACAATAGAGAGGAAAACCAAGGAATTGTTTGCAAAAAGGGAGAAGTACAAGTTAAAAAAACTCAATTGAATGACTTACAACTCTAATCTAAGCAAAAATAATATTGGATCCAAATTAAATGCATTGGAGAAAATAAAAACAAAATTGGATGTAAAAGTGTTGACATTAAAAAAAGTAAAGACAACATTGTATGTAACAATACAAACATTAAAAAATAAAAGGTTGGATTTTTTAAACACTATTTGAATTCATGGTTTTAAAACTAGGTTTTATAGTAAAACAATATCAAAATGACAAGCATAAAAAAAACCACCTTGTCAATTTGAACCTTATAATTTTGACTAGTAAATAATGGACCATTTGACTAGGTCAAATTTATACCTAAATTAAAATTATTCTTTGAATTATAATTTTTTAAATTATGCATTTGGAATGATGGGTAAAATTTAGAATTTATGGGTTTCATCATACACTGGTAAATTGGCTTTGATCCATGGGTCCTGTGATTTTCCTTGAACTCCTTTCACCAAGTAAACATGTATAGGGTAAGGAACAACTTTGAGACTCTTCATGAATTTGAGGGTCCAGTGGAGGCCAATAGTTTTGCTAGTGAAAACTTCTAATTTTTGGAGAGGTAGTACCTTGCATCTTTGAAAAACTCTCCACGTGGTTGCACTTTTTAGTCAAATGGCAGCTGTAGTTCTAATTTGCCTTTCACTAAGTAAAGTAATAAAGTTCGGGGGGAATAATTACATCAGTGAAATTTTTCTTAATGATTTACTAATGGTTTCTGTTCATGCTCGGTAGAAGACGGTGTATGGGGTTTGCTTCTGGAAATGGCTAGCTCGAACATCATCATCAATAAAATGTTTTAAAATATTTCAAGCTTTTTGTCAGCATTTTTATGCCAAAAAATGGCTTTGTTGTTCTTGACGCGGCCTTGATGGGCAAGTAACTTTACCGGGAATGCTTGACCTCTTCTCCATGTGCATAGTTCAGATTTCACCTCTCCAACAAAGCCAACAAAATCCAGATAAACATTGTTGGGCCTGTACGCTAGATAATAGGTTTACCTCTCATGCTACATAATAAAATTGAGAAGAAAAAAACACTTCAAAAATGGCCTATTGAATATTGTTCCTGTAAAATCCCTCACAAGCTTCTCGAGAATTGTGCAACCGTGGAATTGTTTCATCTAATGCTGCAGTTAGATCTGAAATCAAATTGTTATATTCCCAAATAAAATACTAAAGTATAAATATATGTTTAGATGAAATATACATATTTTCATCTAATGACCAAATTGTGATCCTTATTACACCCATGTTCTATAGGCAAAAAGCTAATTCAAAACCTGTTTTATGGACCTGGTTTTATTGACCTGCTCCTGTATGTAGAGGCTGGAGAAGGCCATCTACTTGATCAAGGCAAGGTGAGGGACACCGAAGGTCTTATAAATTAGTGTGCATAGTGGAGCTTGCTACATACCTCTTTACATATTGGCCTACATTGTGTAAGATGTGAAATGGGATCAGTGAGGCTAGGGTAATTAGCTGCACTCTACTCCTCAGAGCCAATGAATGTTATCCCAGGTGAAGGTGCCAGTGTAGGTTCTGGTTCACCTTGGCCCCACCCTAACTACAGCTCAAGCCCTTGGGTGAAACCAGCACCCGCGTCAATACCATGGTAAAAATTCCCAAAATCCATTTAGATTATTTTAAAATATTACAAATATCCCATCCCTGCACTAAATCAGGGTCTTTTAATTTGAAATGTAACATTTTTTAAAAGCTTAATATGGGAACACCCATTCCATTTTTCGAAAATGCTCAAGTTGTTTTTTGTTTTTTCTCATGATACCTGGCAGGTAGCTGACCGATACTTGCTAGGTATCATGGTATAAGATTGTATTGGTTTTTATGCTCAATAATGCGATAAGAGGAGGGGAGTTTTGGAAATAAGCAAGCGTGCCTTGGCTCCACCTCAGGTACGTGAGAATGAGGGCCGGGTGCAACGCACAGCCAAGCACTGGACCTGAATTCCCATGAAAGCCCATTCCAGATCCTTACCAGTGTCTTTTTTTCTGGCCAAATTTCGCCATTTTTGACAAAGAAATTGTGAAAATTTTGGATTTTTTAAAGTGCAAATTCAACTAATTTTTTTCCTGTTTTAAAAGAAATTCAAACATGTTGATTTTTAAAAAAAGAAGCACTGATCCTTACCTGCTGTAAATGATCAGTACAATTTATTTGTATTGTTTAGAAATGAACCTCATTTGAGAGGAGAGGAGGAACCTTACACACGAGGTGTCATTTTTTTGTTGAGGCAGAAATTTGATGCATAATGTGGCCTCAACAAACTCTAGAATATTTTGTTAATTCTTTACACAAACACAACAGACCAATGGAAAAGGTACCTACCCATACCGCTTGACCGAATGCAGTTGGCTGACGAGTTTCCAAAAGTGGCATGGGGCGACTTTGGGGAGGTCCTGGTGGAAGTCAACTTGTGCATTCCCTCGTGCAAATACCTCCTCTCGTGCCCAAAAACCTAAAGGTCAATCGTAAGATCAATGGTTCAGATATATTCAGATCGATAATGGCCGATAATCAGGTACCCGTTAAATGCTTGCTTCCAGGGATATTACTTACATAATAAAATTCAAGGAATACCTATCCAGGCTCCTGCCTTACTGTCTGATGAGGGCTCCCCCCGCAGAATGGGCACTAGGCAGCCAAATTTTCAAATCCATAATATGCCCATGTGTTTCATTTGTTCATAGGTTGGTTCTTCTTCATGAATGATGTTCCATTTGTGACATGGATGACCTGATTTAATAAAGTAATTGAACAACCACGTGAAAATAAATAATTCCGTAAACAGACATTTCATCTGTTGTAAGAAATGGCTCATGCCAAGCAAGGTTCAACCCAAGTTTCACACTCCACTGTTATTGCGCTGTCTGCTGCAAAATTACTAAATAATGGCCCTTTGGGCTGGGCGGACGCAAGTCAGTCTTCACCAAAGGCCATTATCTCACGCAATTGTCACCCGGGTCAGATTCTGCCACAAACGTGGTAGGGAACTTTGTAGCCACGAGCTTTTTGCCCATTACATGTGCATTTGAAAGAGCAGTTCACTGTAATAAGAAACTTCTGGTGAAGGACACAAACTCACCCGACTGACAATTGCATATATAACAAGCTGCATTGAAGTATGACCTGCAGAAGTTGTGCCTGTCTGTCCTTTGTTGGACAACTTCTCTATCTGTTTTCTGAACTTGTTTCCTTTGCAAAAGAAAGGTTTCTGAAGCTGTGTAGACGTGAAATTTTCAGGCAACAGATCCATTTTGTGGACATTTTCCAGATTCGAGAAACGAAACAAGGGGAGACCAATTTCAGCTACACAACATGGGGCAACAAGCTGAGGCTAAGTATGCATTTGTTGTGTGCCTTGCCTCCTTCTTGCTCTTTTTTTTCTTATCATCCTTCAACCAGACGGACTGTTGTAGAGGGGGGTATTCACATTATGATGATACCCAAATATTCAATTTGTGCCAATTTGATCAAATTAGTAGCTGTTTGGGGAAAACCTTAAAACTCTTTATAAGCTTTGAAGTAGAAAAAATCATTTTTTACTTCAAAAAGGAAGAGCAAACCATGGATGCATCTAATCTCTTCATGATTGTAGGTTGTGTTACTCCACTTTAGGCACACTCATGAACATGCTTTCACTTTGTGTGCTTGGTTGGCGTAATCCATTTTTTGTTGAGAGTTTAGACAAGTTCATTGTATTGGACCTTACAACCTTGATCTAGGTTTGACAATCATCTCAAGTTGTACATGCATGTGTTACTCTTTGTTTTGTGCTCTCTTGGGAATGTAAGCTCTTGAAAGTTGTGAGATGGTTGTTGTAGGTGGTGGTCCAAGGACACGGTGGCAGTGGTGACAGGAGCAAACAAAGGTATAGGCTTCGAAATTGTACGCCAATTGGCCAAGGAGGGAATTAATGTTGTGCTTACAGCTCGTGATGCAACTCGTGGAGTGGAGGCCATTGAATCTTTGAAAAAACAAGGGTTTCAAAACGTGAATTTCCATACTTTGGATGTTAGTAGCCAGGAGTCCATCGATGCACTTGCAGAATGGTTGCACACGACTTATGGGGGCATTGACATTCTTGTGAGCACATTTTAAAAACATTAACAAACTTTCAAACATTTCTTTTTCTTTTTCCATCTATACTAAGTTAAACATTTTTGACATTTAACAAAATTAAATTAATGAACTTTGGTTGTGAAAAGTGAAACACATGTAAGTTGAAGTAGGCAACTAAATATAAATTAATCGATGGATTATTGATGTTTTATTTGCTACTCCAGATCAATAATGCAGGCATTGTGGATGACCCAAATGAAGTGAACTTGGACATTGCAAAATCTGTATTGGCTACAAATTATTTTGGTGTGAAGAATGTCACAAAAGCTCTATTTCCTCTCTTGCGTGATGATACACCTGGTGGTGCTCGAGTTATTGTTGTGGCATCCAGGACCGGCCAACTCAAGGTAACTTGCATGGGTTATGTTCATGTTTCACGACAAATTCAAGAATAGGTCTTTAGTTTATTTATTTTTGCACTTGAATGAAATCTTAAATAACTTTATTCGAAGTGAATGCATATGTAAGGAGTATTCATTTTCAAGATTTGGAGATGATGCCATATTGACATGGATAGTTGAAACATTGTGATTGCATGCACCACTAGAGTTTGAAAGAATTACAATTAATTTGAATTACACATATGTGCCATTCAAATCCAAACCAATGAAGAAGAGAAGTTGTGAATTCCAAAAAGTCGTAAAGTGATGATACATCAATTCTTTGATTCATAATTTTAAATATATAGTTGAATCCTTTCCCCTTCCTTTGCATTTGGCAATGTGCATTTTCTAATTGTGTTTCACATTTACTACAATGTGTTGTGTGAAACTTTAGGGCCTACCAAACAAGGACTATGTTACAACTCTCACTGATAGGGAGCACATTACCGAAGATTTTGTTGACGGCTTTGTGAATAAGTATTTGGAGGATGTTGCCAATGGGAATCACAACAAAGGTGATTGGCCGAATTGGACTAAAGAGGGGTGGCCAACACCATTCGAGACCTATGCAGTTTCCAAAATTGCAGTCATTGCTTATGTCAGTGCCTTACATAACACTCTTGTTGCTCAACATGAAGGGGAGAAAAAAATCAATGTCTTCAGCAGTTGCCCAGGTTATGTCCTCACAGATATGTCACCAAATGGAATTAAAACAGTTGAAGAAGGTGCTGACACACCAGTGTGGTTAGCACTCCATGCTCCGAAAGAAGGTTTGGGAAAATTGTACAGTGAAAGAACAATACTTGATTTTTAAATGTCACTTTTTTTTCTAGAATGTTTTGTTTAAAACCATGTCATCCCCTTGTAATTCCCACTACAACCCCATTTAAAAGTTGCCAAGTATATTGGAAAGTGGGTCAAATTTTATATAGAAATAATGTTGTAAATAAAAGACACTAAAAGGGTAATATAATTGGATTTCATATATCTCGTCGCTAGAAGAATATTGTGAATGAAAGAAAATAACGAGAGTATATTCCCACATATTCCATATATGTAGCTTTGTTCTAAAGTGAATTTTAATTATGTTTTTCTTAATAAATAATGGATGTTTTTTAAATTACTATATTTGTCATTTTTTAATGGGTTTTTTGATGTCTATTGTGGCTAAATGAAAGTGGATGTATAATCTCCATAATTTTTTTGAAGATTGCAAAATTTGACACCTTATGTTAGAAACAATATTAATATTGGGAAACAAACCAATAAACTTCATCTTTTTCCACCATATAAAATCCCATGTTGAACCCATGCGTGTTTGGTGGTAACACCTTTATCCCATATTGTATTTCCCCAAGAATTATGAAAATGCATGAAATACATACAATGGGAAGAACAAATTACTCTATGAGGTTGGCCAAGGCTACATATGTTAAATTCATATGGGATTGTATATTAAGGTTGGATGATTAAACAAGGCATCTCCATTAATTTGAAATTTGGATGATATCAAATATTGAAAAATAAGGATGGAATTCACATTTGGATGAAAATGTTAAATTTGATAAAAACTATTGAGATGTATCAAAATTTTCAAATGGATGAAATTCATGTAACATTAAAAAAATCGAACATGGACAAAAGTGGACCCACAAATGAAACATCATGCAATAAAGGTAAGATTTATACAAAGAAAAAAATTTTGAAAATGGTAAACATAACACATAAACAAAAGCATTGTAAAGAAGAAAGCATAGACCAAATGTTCGATGCATTCAATTTGGAACCCCAAAAAGTGTGTTGATGGCAACAACTTCATGGTTGCCATCGATCAAATGCACATTCATTAGATATTCAATATGTTGATAAAATATGTTAACTTCAGCACCAAGAAATCCTATTATGAGGGCAATGTTAAATGAAGTTGCATAAGTTATGGTGAAAGTTGTGCAAAGGGCATGCCTTAAACTATTGGAGTTTAGAGTTGGAATTTAAGTCATAACTTTAAATTTTACTTTTTGTCATGATAAAACAAAAGTTGACCTTGCTACTAGATCTGTTAAACCCTGCCGCAAAAGGGTGCAAGCCACAATTACCTTGAATGCAAGCAATAAACTAATGGTTTCAAGATTGTGTTGTCTTTGATCCGCATAATCTCCCAAAAAAATATAATCAATATATCTGCACAATTTGCAATCAAAGTTAGAAACTACCATTTTTGATATCAAACTTTATCCTTCAACTCAAATTAGGCATTCAAATATGAACTTGAATGAACTCTTTCACTTTGCACCCCCCATATACATGCATTATTCCCACGATCATGAAGGAGTTTAGTTCACTTTGAAAAACTTTACCACAATATACAAGGACCTACAATCAAGCTAGAATGTATATGAATCCTTTAAATATCATATGTGTTAGTGTATTTGAGGCTACCAAAAATGGGATGCTTGATATGGAACAAAAAAACACTAAAATGATGACAATATAGTAGGGAGCTCAATTATTTTTGTCATATTGGAGCATTCCATATTCCATTGGATAACCCATGACACCAAAAACTTACATGATGTCAGCTACTATGGAAGGAGACTCACATGAAGATCAAATAAGCACATCAAATCACCAAATTATCAATGAAATAGGGCACCAAAATCTTGATAGGGGCTATGATTTGTAGTATAATTGATTCTTGTGCAAATAAATGTTTTCAAGCCTCAAAAAACTCAACAATCTAATTACAATCCCAAAACAATTTGTGTTTTATAGGTGGTTTTTAGCTTTTTGGCGTTAACATATATGATAGGTTCTATAAGCACCATTCCAAACTTTCCTTATGTAAGCTGCATTATAAAATAAATGACCATTTCAATAAACACAAACTTGTTTCCATTTGATTGTTATGCTAACAAGCACATCATTTTGGACAATTGTCATAGTTGGACCATCAAAATGTTTGAATTCACAAAATAAAAAGGGATGGGTGTTAAGAGCACAATGTGACCCATAACACAAAATACATACCTTCTTTTGCACACCATTTATGGACATTTGACGATCAAGAAGTTGTTTTGCTTGAAAAAAATTTCAACACACAAGTAATTCAAATTTCAACATACCTCAAAGTTCGTTGTGAAATCTTGACCTTCTATCTTCTTGTTGTGGACTTCAATCAACCTTTTAACAACTATAATGTTCAAGCTTAGTTGAATAATCCTAAATCAAGAGCCTTAATAATGTTTGAAAGCTCAAAGACCTAGGTTGCATGACATACATAACTTGCTTAACAAGTAGCCTTGCCAAGGTTGCCTCAAGGTGAACCCTAAACCTTAACCTTCAAAAAATGGATGGTGGCTTATAATGGGTGTTAAGTTATTTTGATCACCTCTATTGGTGGTAAAAATAGTTTTACCATGAGTTTTAGATGTAGCAAGGGTGCCCTCATTGGAAAAAAAAAACATTGTAACTTTTTTTCTTCGTATTTTTCAGCCCTCACTTGTACTTGTTTCATGGACAACCTAGAGGAGAAACTTTTAATAGGGGGAGGTTACTTTTCAAATTGTTGAAGGAACTTCAACAATTTGGAAACTACCTGTCATGTCGTCATTTAAGAAAAATTAATTGAAAAACATTAAAAATATATTTGTGTGTTTTATGATAGGGAAGGGTCTAGGTTTAGACCTTTCTAGATTTTGTTTCGGGGAATTTCAAATCCAAATGGGTCTAAACTTAAACCCTTCCCCTATAAATTCATTATTATTGTAACTTAAAATGAATTTCTTCAAATCATGTGCGACTAATAAAGTTATTCATAAAGTCACATGATTAGAAGGTGAGAACGACTAGTTTCAACATAATAGGGCATCAATTTTGTAATTATTGGGAATGAAATTTTTTGAAAGGAAATAATTTGGACCTAAACTAGTTTTTACACCAATTTTAGTAGGAAATTGAATTTTATCATGTATTTCCTTTTTCCTGATCATCTCCACTGTTGCTACATATATCTTCATTGCTATTACCTGTACAATTACCCTTGAACCTTGTGCATTAAATGTTGAAACTTTCATACTGAAATTTAATAAAATTTTCTTACTTTGTGGATACCACTAAATGAATGGATGGGGGAAATCATGCCCAAAGATAGGGTGAATTTATAATGGATAATTCTAATTGTGTTGTTTTAATATTTGATCCTCACTTTTTGAAATGTTTTGTTCATTTAATGTATATTCAACATTTGGAAAAAAAATGGTTTGAGAGTGAATTTTAAATCCCTATTAAGGATCAATTTAAAGATCTCTATCATGTCACACTTTTTTAACTTCTTTACAATGGGTGTCATAGCTTACTTATCACTTTTTGAGGCTTGTATGATTATGCCAAAAGTTCATATATATCCATCAACTTTCAACACAAAAAAAATCACAACCATTCTATTTTGTTGGGCCCTTCCCCCCACAAGGGATATGGACTATTGCATTAGGGAAATTTTAGAAACTTACTTTATATTATCTAGTTTCACATTTGAACATATTATTTTACAACAATTTTTGTTGGGAGTGTTTACACTATGAACACTTTTAACTCGTTTTATTTTAAAGTTCAGACGACAACGACAATGGTGGCTTTTTCTTCCTTTAAGTTCCTCTAGTCCTATTGCAACAATTACTGCAGTGACAATGGTGGTTTGTGGAAATAACGAAGGTGGAGAACAAGTGGTGACAGAAGTGTGGATATGTAGGTGAAAAAACATTTTTTGTGTGTCTTTATTTCATTTTTGTTTTTCAAGATTTTTTGTCGCCTTTTAGTGGAAACCCAAAATAGTTATGTTCATGCATGGGTTTCTTGCATACGATGTTTGATTTATGGCAAAAGTGGTGCACATGCCCTGCTGAGAACATTTGTTGACGCACATTTCCTTTGTTGTTGAATTGTAAGTGTAGCACCTTCTTGGATAATAAAATAACACAATGTCACATGTATTGATCGGTTGGGGAGAAGAGATATTTCACATTACAAGTCATGGTATTTGCATGTAATCAACCTTCTATAACCAAATCAAGTTTATTATTATTTGCTTGGGATGGAAATACTTTGTTTTCCTTGTGCATGGTATGCATATGAAAAGGTGTGAGTTTAATAGAGGATTGTACCCAAGTGAAGTGTTGTTACAAAACAAAAGTTTGTGAAGCATTTACACTCATGTGTATTTGGTTCATGGAAAGTATGTTCTGCAATTATGATGAATGGGGGAACTAGGCTAGTACTATTGGACCTTCAAAACACATCGAATCAAAAAATTTGTTCTTCACACAAACTTCTAAGGCCACACATACTTCAATTGTTATGTAATGATTATTTCATCCATGTGTCCTCTTGGTATGTCACGAGAATCTTATTGTTGTGTTTTGTTCCATCATGTTGGATGTGCACTATTCATTTAGAGGGTGCATCTATCAGTAGGATTTAGTTTATATTCTTATTGACAAGATGAAAATCTTTTGAACATGGGCATTAGGCCAATTTGAACACCTTGTAAACTTTAACATTACAAGTATTTAACCTAGAACTCTAGAATGCAAGGTCTTGCAAGATAAGCTCTATTTGAAGAATCTTCATTGTGGTTTTATAGCAACTGAAAATGGGAGGAACTTGACAAGGCACTAATTGCATATGGCAATGGTCTTCAACAATGTATATTTGTAGACACCACATGGACTCAAGTGTAGGTGAATTACTTGGCTTGATGTTGCACTTTGTTTGGAAGTGCTTACCATTGGTTGTTGAACTCTTCTTATCATAATTGTTTAATAATGGCATTTGGCCAAACTTTCATAGAATTTATTCTTTATGGAAGGAAGGACTTTCAATTATTTTTGCGTGCTTAATTGTGAATGTCAACCTATGAGTTCCAAATGCACATTGATGAGTGGCTATGTTTTGGAGTCATAAATTACATTTCATTTTGGCTTTATAGAGGTTCTTCATTGTACTTCATGTTTCCCATAAATGATACTCACAACTAATCACCCAAGTTGATTGGGGTATCTACTAAAATTGTTGAATCAATGTAGTGTCATCTTGGTGACGACTATTTTCTTTGTGGGTTTTACAAGAAATACTAGGTGATGGAGGCCATGCTACTATACAAACTCAAAGTTTTGCCATCAACTCTTTAGGTCCAACATTTGCATACAACTATCACAACATTGCCTTGAAGGTGTCCACCTTTTTTTAAAAAGTGTTTTTGTATTCCCCCATTGTTAGGTTGTGTAGAAAATGCTCAATTGGCCATTGTGGTTGTTAACATAATTGAATATTTTTAGGCCTTTGAACACAATATAAATGCATTGATTGAGATGACAATTGGAAATCATATTCACCATATAAAATGGTGTTTGAAGATTTGAAGATTTTTGTATTCAAGAAATATTTAGTAGCAATGCTAATTTATCTTTATGACTTAGTTGTAGATTGTTTACTTTTTGGGGGCTGATGTGGCAAGTGATGAAGAATGGACATATAGCCACTATGACTCTACTTTAAAGCCATGTTTGATAAGCCAAATAGATTTCACAATTGCCATAAAAAGATTTGGATGACTTGATTAGATCTATTGAACTTAGGGAGTCACCTTCATTGTGACAGAGGTAGATTAACACATATATAATTTGTTTAATGCGTACATGATAGTGTACAATAGTAGTTCACTTTGCATTACTTGTGTTGCTTACTTCACTCAAAAGGAAGAAAGGCTTAGACAACAAATATAGGTGTAAAATCTAATCAAGGTTTTGCTTATTTAGTTGGGTTAATAATGTATATACAAATTAGAAGGTTCAATATTTTTATCTTGGGAATTATTTTGAATTAGGGTTTGCATGAACCTTGTTTCAAATAGCCAAAAATGCACTTGTAATTATCTAAATGACCTAAGTTAACAAATCAAAACCCTACCAGGTCATTTAGGGTTGGGTGATTTGCAAAATTACTTTTAGGGGTTGTTTAAAAGTTGGTCACATCCTTTTCATTCTTCAATTTTTGTTCTATGTCCAACACCCATCAATGCAACTTGGGTTTCATGATTCTACTTGTTATGATCAATTCTTGGGAGGATTAAGATCCTTGATTAAACTTATTTAATACTTCACCTATCATGCATAAAAGGGGTTGCATACAAGTGTGGAATGTGTATTAACTTGCATGACGATATGTTAGAATGCATCATTTGAAATTGATGGACACATATATTGAAGGTTTAATTAACACCACATTGAATGCAAACATTTTTCTTCTGATTTTTTTGTAATTCAAAACATCCATAATCATAGCTTATTTTCCATGTTTCATATTAATGCAATATGATTGATATGCATATCATTACAAAACTTGAGATACTTGACCCTAAATGTAATGATGTTATGAAATTTTTCTGATCTTTGTGACACTAGATGCAAAATGGGGTTGGAAATGTATAATGTTGGTTGTTTGGTTTTAGATAAAGTATCCACACATTGCAATAGGGGTTGTGGTCACTTCATAATATGACTACAAAGTTCCACATGTGTAGGTATGGTATTAAGTTGGACTCACAAGTCGTTGCTTCTTTGTATTTTGATATAAATTGTGTTCAAATAGTAGCCCATTGTTAAGGAAAACTTACAACTAGTCTGTAGAGGTGTTAGCCAAAGATTTACAAGCTTCTTCAAAATTAGAGGACTAATTATCTTCAGCCAATTCATACCTTGCAATGGTTGATTACCCATTTGCATTTGCCTTCTTGATGCCACTTCATGCATATCTTATTTGAGAGGTAAGATTTTGATTGCATAATGTGAAGGTGGTGGTTCAAAAGGTTGCAAATAACAACATGGTAGTTTCCACCTTATCATTTGCATGAATAAATTGTAATTCCTTTGAATAAACATTGTCTTGAAAAGTATTTGGTGGGATTGGTTGTAGGTGTGCCGGGCAATTGATGGCTTCCTTGTTTGATCTGATGTTTTGTCTTGTATATTTGCAAATCAAATGTCTATTATAACCACACCAAAAATGTTGATTGTTTTTAGCCAGATGAGTTAGGAAATGTTCATATAGGGACAAGTGGGTGGGAATGGTAGGTATACCACAAAACTTCCCATTTAAGTCATGACAATATGGTGATATTTGGAAAACTTTATTCAATTAAGGGGAAGTACACCATTTTAACAAAGTTGTGGGTTGCCTAATAGGTGTGCATAGAGATGGTGATGCCAATGAACAACAATCCCAACAACAACATGTTTTAACCATACTCTTGGGATGTGAAATCTTATGAGTTATTTTGTATGGAAAAATATGGAATAAAGCCATGACCATCTTGGATAACCACATAATATGGTGGCAAAGTAGGTTTAATTCACATGGCTTTCGCAATGTCAAATATCTACATGTGGGTTTTGAATTCATAATGGTTTTCAAATAATACATTTTAATTTCTTGTAGTTACCTTTCAGTGGGCTAATAATATAATTTTCATACATTAGGTTTTGAATGCATATTATGGATTGTTTAACTATTCTCAATTTGTATTTTCTATGGGGTGGGATGGTGAGTGGTGTCTAGTTAAATTGTGGCAATCTAATAGGTCCTTGTATGGGAAAATGTGTAATGTCCTTGAAGACATTGCTAACAACATTATAACCTTGGTTATTCTAGAAGGTATGTTCTAGGATTCTTTTTTAACTTCTTACATACATCATCAGTACTTGGATAACTAAGTACATTTATGTCAAAAACAACTCTCTTAAATGGAATTGAAGTTTAGTTGCACTTATATTGCATTTATATCATGTCCACATTTTTGCCATATAAACACCCAATATGTTTTGTTAACAAGCTATTATATGTGTTCATCATCTTGTCATTTCTTTGAAGCTGATTAGGGTTTTGTGATGGAAAGTGGATTTTGTGACATGATCTTTTGTGGTAAGCCAAAATTCTTTCAATTATGGTTTTTGTGTGTTTGCCTCATTCTCTACACAATTTCTAATATTGTTGAGGGCTTTGCATACTATGTGTTTGGCAACAAGCAAACAAAGCTATGAAAAATATCTTATTACCATCTAGCGGGCAGATATAGCAAGAATTGAAAGGGTTGCCACAACTACTATTGATGCAAGAGCAAATGTAGCACAAATAGGAATAGAGAGAGGATGCAAGTTACGGTGGTTCGCTTTTTGCATCTTTATGAACTTTCTACAGAGTGTATTCTATTCAAATGCCACAAATGCATTATAAAATCATCAATTTGACAAAAATATTTAAAGGTCACAAATGTCAACTTGAATAAAAACATTTATTAAGGGGGTGGAATTCAATAAACATATACCAATCAAATAATAATGAACTTTTAAAGTGGACATATAGATTATAGTCTAAGTTTTGCATTAATATTCAAATCCATTTTTTCTAATGATCTCACATCAATATTTTTTATAAGGACTCAATATATGGTACATGATGGGAAAAAAAATGGATTAAAAAAATTACACCAAAAGCTTTAACCAACAAATAAGTATGGACTTTTGAATGACTAATTTTGGGCCTTATTTTCAGAAGTCCCAATCTTGGTCATTTTTTGTTGGATTGATATTTTTTTCCCCTTAACATGTATAATAAAGAGTTTCTAGATGGACAACTTTTCATATGGATTGTATTAATTGATTAATCACCACATAGGGCCCATTCAACATTGGTTTTTAACGTTTTTTTCCATTGTAATGTTAATTTTTCCATTTATATGGACTTTTGGGACTAGGATTCTTGTCAAATTTGAGCCACCATAGCTTGCATCTACTTTAAGTAGTGGTGACAATTTTTGTTTATGTTTTGTTGTTATGGTGTAATTACATGTTGGTGTTGAAGATAAGAAAACCATCCTTGGTGAAGACAATAAATGTGGATGATCTACATAAGACCAATTACTAAAGTGGATATAATCATGACTTGCACCTAGTTGTGGACTTGATTCACTAATAGGTATGGTAGATATTGCCCTTTATACCAAGAAAGGGAAGCAAATAGCCATAAAATGTCAAATGAAACTCAATTAGTAGACCATATGTTCATATTGTTGTTAGGCATAACCCTAACAATTGTGTGGCTTGGAAGAGTGGAAATATGATGAAAAGACAAGCGCAATTGCTTACATGCATTTATGCTTGATTACTTTGTAAGCAAATTTGATCTAAAATACTTGTTGTCCACTTTTTAGGCACCATCATTTCATTCATTGTATTATGAAGGGATTCCATGTGTGTTATTTGGGTCCTAGAAGTGGCTTTAGGATGTGGATTGCAAGATCTGTGAAACAAAGTTAAAATGTGCATAGATACTAAAATATCTGAGCTGATATATGTGCTTGGATGTTCAAGTGGCAACCAACATCATGCCCAAATCTCTTCCAATGCTATGGAATTATGATAAAAACTTAGGATACATATTTTATTATTATTATATGCCATATTGTAAACCAAATTATAATATTCTTAACTATACTTAAAGTTGGTGGGGAGCAATGGTAATAAGTCATTGTAAGTTGATGATCCAATACTTTGTGAATGATATTCAAAAAGGTAGAAAAAACCCCTTGTTTATTTTTTCCCCTTTTTTTGCCATAACATTTATTTGAAGTTGTATATTTTTGTGGAGTTTCTTTCTACAATCACATTGATTTTTATATACTCATATATTGCAACAATTTATTTGACATTGTTATATGTGTAAACTTTTTAACTAGGAAGAAGTTGTAGCTTCCTTCTATAGAGGATGGCTTGATAGAAAAATGCATTATGCAACCAATTAACCTTGAATGTGAGGGTGAAATCATGGTAAAGTACGTAGAAAAAGTAGTTATCTTCAAGGCAATAAAGAATTTGTCCAATTTTTGACACAAGTAGAAGAAAGTAGATTGAAAAAAATTGAAAACATAATAAAAACATGGTGCTTTTCTTTGAGTTTATAATGAGGTGATTACAAAATTTGAAAAACTTTGGCACAAGTAAAAGTAAATAACAAATATATTTGACAATGACTAGTCAAATTGAATTTAAACCTACTTTTTCATTAGAAGTTTAATGTATTTTACTATAATATTTAAATGTTGAGAACTTAAAAATACATTTTAGAGCTACATCATGTTGAAAATGGATAATATTCAATAATTCATCTACTTTCACCTACTTGTACAAGTTTGACTAACTAAAAAAGTAGGAAAATTTATAGTTATTTTTAAAAAATCTACTTGAATGCATATTAGATATGTGATTAATCAACATCATTGTAATAAAATTAAAGATTATCCTCAAGTTGATCATTAAATAAAAAAACATTTCTACTTTTAGTACATTAAAACTTGTTTACATGGCCACTTGTTTTTTTGGTGACAAGGATAAAAAATAATCTATTTTACCATGTTTTCACTTGTGACACTTTACTTCATGCACATGTATACAACAACAAAAATAACAATTTTTTGAGTCTTGTTCATTTGAATATATCTCACCTCTTATGGTTAGATTACACATGCTTGTAAATTTGTAAAAGAAAGGATTATTTGTACAAGATCAAAAGTTTTCTTTTTGGGTTTTCTTCCTTTGCAATCTTCAATATGATCATTTCAAATGTTTCTTAATTGGGGAGCTCTTTTGAACACCATAGGTCTTCATTTTGTCATATGTGATTATATAATAATATGTGTGGTCTCTAACTATCATTTGACTTGTGTGACAAATGAGCACATAATGGCATGCATTAACTTAATACATCTTTACCTTTTATTAGTCGAAAAATGGAAGGTGAAATTTCTAATGTTATAAGTGTATTCATGCCTTGATAGTTTGAAAAACTCTTTTGAAAACTTGGTTGTATAAATTGTTGGAATATTTTGTTGGACAATAACCAATTAACTAGTTTTCTACCATTTGAATTTACAAATGCCCCAATCTTTTGATTATGTAAGTTTTAGCTCCATACTTATTTTGAACATTTATGGGTTGGTTATTATTGTTACTTTGTCATATATCTAGTTTGGTCATTGTGTTCAAATCACCTATCATCTTAGTTCCTAGTTTGGTTGGATCTCCTTTGAAAATTCAATTTTAGAGATGTATAATTGGAAGGGCTTTTAATGTTTATTTCGTGTTAATCTTAAATCTTTTCACACGTGATCCCACTCTGCATTTTCTACACACATAGGTTGAAGAGACACTACTGATCATTGACCCAATTAGGAAAATTGATTAACATTTGTATGTATTTTAAGTATTTGATTTTGTGTCAAATGTAGCCCCTACCCCTTATTTTTCTATATCCACACAACCATTTAATGCATATTTAATTAGTCATAATTTGTTGTTAGGTCTAAGACTACATTATTGTAATCTAAAATATTTTAAGGTTTAATAGAAGGACAAGTGGCAAAGAACCCTAAAAATTGTACCTTAAAGTTAATCTAGATCTAAACCTTAATCCACTATAGATTTAGATGTAGTTGTGAGTCTATATAAATGTAGACCCTAATCCATTATAGCCTTAAATTTAATACAAACCTAACTTAAATCTAAACCCTAATCTTGTACACCTTAATTAACACACCTATTATGAACACGATGAATTATCATGGGTTGTTATATAATGTTATTTGGTTTTATTCCTTAAACACTTTCTTCTAGCATTTTTTAAAATTTTGTTTATAGTCTATAAATTTTGTGACATTTGAAGCACTTGATTTGAGCCATGTTTGTAATTTGTTTTCCATTTGTTCACTTGTTTGAAGTTTATTTGATGAGTTATTAAAGTCCTTTTAAAGGTTTTTGTTTGTACTTCAACACACCATAACACACCACAAATTTGTAAATGTTCCATAACCACTTTGGGTTTTAATTTCATAAAGTTTTTAGTTTTCAGTCTCTTGTGTATATTACAGTGTATAATATAAGCAATTTTTTTTGTCTACCATAGATCTATAAGTGTTCCATAACTACATTGGTTTTGGTTTCATAATTTTTTTAGTTTTTAGTCTTTTGTGTATACTCTAGTGCATAATATAAACAAATTTTATATATGTTATGCATATTAGAATGTGTAGTGTACAAGCAATTTGTTTTGTTTGTAATCAAATTCTTTTTGGGAACTTTTTGAAATGCGTTGTATGGCTTAACTAGTACTTAGCCCAAGTAGGAAAAGAATTGCATTTGTGAATGTTGTTGGCATCATCGACATGTAACAAAAAATGTTTGGTGCTTGTTTTGAAGGTTATGTTGTTAGATGTATGGGTCTACAACTATTCCTAAAAGTGGGTTCAAATATATCCATTGTGGCTTGATAAATTTAATTGAATACTTGATAATAACTTTGACTGTAGGGTCCAATTTTGTTTTTATCTTTTCTTTTAGCTTGAATGTTTAGGGTCCTTCATTTAGGTGCTTGATTTTGGGGTCATTTTTAGAAACAAGTTTGAGATAGGAAATTGGGAATTTTTATTAAAAGTTGGAGCTATTACTATTATTGAAAAATTAACCTTTTTTTTGTCTACCTATGTTTTGTCCCTACACATTCGGTCCAAGATTTCATGCAAAAATAAAATTTGGAGGAGTTACGCACCATGGAATTAATGGTCATTAGGATATATGGTCGATCTACTAAGGCTTTTATCCTGGTGGTTGCAAATGGGTTGCGCAATAATGATGCACATGCATTATCATTTTATTTTGAGTTTTACACATAATACATGTAGTTGGTTAAGTTGTACAATATTGGCAGCCTTGTAACAATGTTGATAAAAAACATTGAAAGCTTTTGGTTTGGTGAAAAATAGTTGGTAACTATGTTGCCATTTTGTGATTCATGATCCTAATGTTCATTACAAGAAATCACAATTTTTCAAAAGGTTCAACTTGACTAAACTGTTCACATTGATTAAAAGGATGTTCATTTTATTAAAGGCATGGGGCATGAAAGACACATGGTCCTTTAGGTTGGTTCTTTAAACTGAAGTGACCATTTTGACCAAGTGTTAAGTTGTGCATCTAATAAAAAAAGACAAATTTTTAAAATGATCCATCAAGATGCCCCTAGCCTAATCAAATTAGCCATATTGAATGGCCATGTTTAGTCAAATTGGCCATATTAATTTGGTTAGCTAACCTACTTGCTATGCATATTAGGTTACCTACCTACTTATCTACCTACTTACTTAACATATACCTACCTATTTACCTAAATATGTCCTACCTACCTACCTACCTACCTATCTACTTACCTATTGTCTACCTACCTATGTCCTACCTACCTACTACAGTCTACCTACTAATTTCCAGAGTTACCTATTTATCTACCTACTTACCATCTATTTATCTACTTACTTACTTATCTATTTTTTTATTTATTTATTTGTTATCTACCTACCTACCTATTTATTTATTTATTTACTTACCTATTATTTACCTACCTATGGTCTATATCTATTTATTTAGCTAGCTACCTATCTACCTAGTTAGGTACTTATTAACCTATTTATGAAAAAAATTTAAGTTCAAATGTTGTTACACATTGACAAAAAAATTTCATGGAAGTTCAAGGAAACATGTTAAATACATTTGGTGTTTTATTGTTTTACAAAGTGGTGGGCTAGTTTGATGGCCAAGGCATTGGTGTGGAACCAAGGAGACCAAAGTTTAATCCCCTTTATCAACATATACTATGTGGAGTATGTATATATGTATGTATATTTATATATATATTTTGCACATGTGTGTAAATGTATAGTACTTAAGTAGGTTGTGTATAGGTAGGTAGGAGGCCATGGTGGGTAGGTAGGTCATGGGTGGGTGGGTATGTAGGTATTTATTATTTATTTATTATTTACAATTTATTATTTATAAATTGAATTTTTTTATAAAAAAATTCGATGTTCAATTTTTTGTCCAATTTGACTAGTTAAAAAGACCATTTTATGGTCAGTAAAAAGAAACCATTAGTCAAATTGGATGTGTTCAAATCAACTTATCCAATATGATTAAGTGGTGCAAATTGACCAAATGTAAAAATGACTGGTTTTTTGTTTAGTTTTCTCATCAAATAAACCATGATTTTTTGTAATGCGTATAACTATTAAAAGGTTAATTAAAGTCCACATCAAAAGGACATAGGGTCAAGATTTCAAAACCAACTTTGAAGTATTTTGAAATTTGAATCACATATGTGTTGAAAATCTTCTTATTAAGAAATAAAATGAATGAAGTGAGTTACGAATGTTAATTCCATGGATTTTAATGTTGTGATTATAGGTTGTGGGGACATTGATAATCCTAATTGGTATAGCTTGTTTCAAAAATGTTTGTGAAAAATATCATCTCCCAAAATTTTCACAAATATTAGGTCTGTAAGTGTATGATTTATGCTCAATCTCAGCCTTGTATTACTTACAAAATCAAGTAGGTCAATGGTGAGGAATTAGATTGCATGTTGTGTGACCCATGGATTGAACCTTTGCTTAGACACAAGTTCATCAATCTTGAAAATTTTGGATCAAAACAAAGGTTTTTCCTTCACATATTTAGGCAAATTTGTCTTAAGTCCCACATAGAGGTGGTGGGTTATTCTAATTTGAAAATAAATAAAACATGAAAAAATTTAAAAACAATAAAAGAGTAGGAAAGAAATTCCAAAAGTAAAAGTGTAGAGGCAAAAAAAAAAAGTTTGTAGTTCAAATTAGTATGTACAGGTGATAGTTTAGTTAAAGAATCACATTTTGAAATGCCACTTATCCAATTTGACATATTGTTCTTCTTGTGGACAATAACTTACTATACATGTTTTGTATGAACATAGTATATTGATTTTTGAAAACTTACAACTTGAATTTCCAACTTAAACTTCTATATGTACGTATTATAATTTATTTTGAAATTGGAATTTTGTCTAAATTTGTAATTTTTTGTTGATTGAATTAGAGCTTGGATTTAATAACTTGATTTGAACTTTCTAGTGCACTTACATAATGGGCATGATTCTTAACTAGAATTAATTGGGGGTTTATTGGGATTTGTTTATGTGATTTAATCAAATAAAAATCAAACCCTTTCATTGACAATGAAAATTCAAAGGATTTGTAAGTAAATATTAATATTTTAAAATATAAAAAATTGGAAATTTTCTTGAGGTTGGAACTTTGTTTGAATCTATAACTTTTTGTTGGAATTTTGTTTGAATCTGTAATTTGTTAATTCAAGAACTTGTTTTGAAGAACTTGCAATTTGATTGAAAATCAAACCTTTTCATTGACAATGAAAATTCAAAGTATTAAAATTTTAAAATACCAAAACATCACAAAAAATTGGAACATTTAACATGCAAATCATATATAAAATTAAACTTTTAAAAATAATATTCGAGTTGTTTAGGTAACATTAAAAGAGAAGAATTGGACAAAAATTGGAAAAATATTTTCCATATAAAAATAAAAATATAATTACAAGAACTAAAAATAAAATAAAATAAAATAAAAATTATAAAATATATTTTGAAATAAATGTTTGAAATTGATGTGACAAACATAAAATAAAAATAAAAATATCTTAAAATTCGGTGAAGATTTTAAAAATTGATCTCAAAAAATCATTTTAATTGAAAAAATTAGAATTAGATAAAATTTTAATTATTTTTTTGGGGAAAATTTACATTAATTTCAATTATCATTTGGTTTTATATCAAATTTTTAAGATAAATTTCATGTAACTTTCAAAACTCAAACTTAAAAATAATCAAATTGAAATTTGGACCTATGTCATGCCCGTACATGGCCTCATACATGATGGCCAATTATAGGCATGCCCATCATGCCTTTTAAGGTTAACGTACGCATTTAGGGTAAGTGTTCGTTCTTGGGTGACTGTACGCTATTAGGTGTTTAGGGTTTCAGCTTATTGGTGGCTATATAAAAGGCCAAGCCCTTTTCTTCTTTTTTTTAGTTTTTCTAAAATTCTTTTGTTAAGAAAGTTTCCTCCATAATCAGATAGGATTTCTTGATGCTCACGGTGGCCATTGCACACCCAACGTCTACATACATTACATGTTCTTCTTTTTTTGCAATTTAATTCTAGAAAAACTCAACTCTTTGTTGTTTCATGTTGAAAGCGGCAAATTTCTTGCGCTTTTGGAATTTTTGAGTTGTTGTTATTGGTGTTGCTACTCCTGGAGAGAGCGCAAGTTGCTACTAATGTTACTGCTCGTGTTGTTGGAAGGAGCTTATGTTGTTATATTTCTACCAACCAACAAAACAAGTTTCAAACCTCCTCCCCCCGCTTTTTTTTTTCTCATTTTTTTTTTTCTTTCATGTAGAGACACAAGAGGAGGCAGTCTTCAAGGAGGCAGCCTCGAAGTTGTTGAGTAAAAAATTAAAAAAAAATTGCTTCCCCACGTTGCAGCGTTATGTTGGCCATCACCATAGGCTTGTGAATTGTTGACCATCGTCGTAATGTCGCCATTTGTTGGCCATTGTTGCAATGTCGGGAGTTGCAATGTCGTGAGTGTAACCACTTGCCATTGTTGCGGTGGTGCTCGACCTACGTATGTCAAACTTCCGTCAGACTTTTGTTGGACGTCCGTTAGACTTTTTCGAATGTTCGTTCGACTTCCGTCAGATTTTCTTCAAACATCTGTCCAACTTCTGTCGAACTTTCGTTAGACGTTTGTTGGACTTTCATTGGATGTTCGTCTAACTTCCATTCAAATTCCATCCAACTTCCATCATGCGTCCTATGGTCGTACGTCCTGCATCCTATGTTTTGCAATTTTGCAGTCTTACGTCCTAACATTTTATCGTCCTGCATTTCCATCCACCATCTGTTTATCTTTCGTCCAACCTTTGTTCCGCTTCCGTTGCATGTTCGTTTGACGTCCGTCTGACATCTATCTATTGCTGGTCATTCCCAATGACACACCATATTCTTCAAATTGTACATTGTGTTAGAATTTTGTAGCTAGTGCTTTGTATTGTTACAAAATTTTGGGGCATGAGACAACACCATGTCCTTAAATGATGAGAGCACTACCGCTTAGTTAAAGCCTAGGTATTAGTTAGAAGTAACACACAATCTTTTGAGACGATTTCCTTAAACTCACGATCTTCACAACAATACCATCAAACATCTATAGCACCATGTCATCTAGTATAATTCCTACCAGGAATTCAGGTCCAAGTTACATTACATCAACAGTGCATCAAAGTTCATTTGTAGGGGCTCATCAATGGGGTACACTTATTGTCGCACATGCTTCCAAACCATCACCGTATATTCCATTGCAAGCCATTACCTTTACATCCATATACACCATGGAGGTTAGTAGTTCCTCTGGGAGAATTGAGAAGTTTAGCGGAAGGCTAGGTATTAATTTTTTGAGGGAATTCAAAGCAATTTTCTCAATTATGGTTTGTGAATTGGAGCTCAAATATGGCACTAATTACACCGATGCATTCATATTCAAATAATTGGCCCGTTATGTGCATTATGAGGCATTGGATGTTTACAAGCAACATTTTGCAAGGATTTTAAGCGTCACCCAGATTCCCAATCTAGCTTATGCCATAGCCATTGCCATCTCCTCTCAAGTTGCATTGCAATCTACAATTGCACATCATGGGATTGTGCCCAATATTCCAAATTCAATACCTACTTTAGTAAACCTTTCTCCTCAACAACTCATTGTTGTTACCGCAAACATTCTTCCCACCATCGATGCGTTCATTTTTGCTAACCTAGCGGGGGAATTCTTTTGAGTTCTTGAGCTGGAATTTTCAGTCAAGAGTTCTGAAAAAATTCTGCAGCTCGCCACCTTCTCTCGGCAAAATGATGAAATCCTCAAGATGCTCTAGATGAGGCTTCTCAAATTCAAAGAGGATACCCAGAGCATCATAGACCTGGAAGTTGCCCACCGGTATTTTCATTCATTAGAAGGTGCTCTAACATTCCATGCGTAGGTTTTATAACGAGTTTTTGTAGAATTTGGAGACTCATACACTTTGTTAAATGTGTACAACATTTTTGAAAAGCTGGAACTGGTTTATGCACATTACGAGGGTAGTACTATGAGGCCTCCATAACATTCAAGGCCTCAGCCTACACCAACTACACCAACCAAATCATCACATTCTTCTTTAAGCGCTAAAATGGTGCACTAGTTGCACCCATCTTCCCTTCTTACAACTATTGTGGCAATTTTACCCACGAAGCTAATGAGTGCAACATTCATTCTAAGGATCTCTTTTGTGATTATTGTGGGAAAGAGGGACATCAAGAAACTGTCTATTTTGCCAAGTTCTCGGAACGGAAGCAATTCCGATTACCACGGCAAAATCTGCCAACATCTTTCGTTGTCCCTCAACCAAAAGCCAAGGCACCTTAACCTTCCACTCAAGCTTTGCCCACCAAGGATAATTCTAGTAAGAATGCTAAGAAGAAGGAGCATAATGTTGACAAAAGGGAGGTGCTTCAAGCCCATGCAATTCAAGTTCAGACTCTACAAAATGAACTCGAATCATTGAAGGCCCAACTTGCTAATCTAAAAGGCAAGTCCTCCCAACCAGTTAGTCATGCCCAACCTGTACAAGGTTCAGGATCATGGGAGGGACCTCTTAGCTCGTTCTATGGCCTCCCACACGATGCCATGGTTGGGGAGTATGTTCTTAACTACACATAATTATAGTCTCACACCAGAATTTGCTACTTTTTTTTGCCATTCCTATGTCACAACATAAGAGGCTAGTGTGGCACCCAGAATTTCTGCCACTAGGCAAGTAATTTAGACTGATGGACTCGCATATGGTTCAAGTCTTATTACCAGGGCTAGAGGAGCTTGAGCAGTCATGCCATAATCTTTTCGTCCTTTCAACACGGAAGAAGAACGCACCTTATTGGTGAGGGGGGAGGACACTACACACCACAAGCTATTAGAGCATCAAATTTTCGTGTCCCAGGAGTACATGTACATCAGGAAAACACAAAATTTTCCACTGATCAGCTTATGGAATGCTAACTTCAAATGTGTGAAGTGGCGCAAAAGCTTGTGAGTACACCATTGTTTAGTTTTCAAGATTGGAAGCTAAGCACCAGGGACATAATTATGGTATTAGAGGATACCCTGAACACTACATCAAGTCCTCTACCAATCCCTGATTCACATGCTACAGAGGTCCCATCTAACACCTTGGAGAGACACTCGATTGGTTCACGTGTTGTAGATGGTGTTTGTAATTTAGTCACTAGTTCTAGCATGGCTAAACTAATGGGCTTTCCTACCTCTGATACTACATTCACATATCAAAAGGGAGTTAAGAACACCTCACTTATGGATTTGTTACTCATCAAAGGTGTTATGGATAGCCATTCTCTTCACAAAGTCTCTCACTCATCTCCAAAGGTGGTGCCTAGTGAGAGAACTTCCATCGTCATTAAAGTTGCCATTATCGAAAATACTGGGTTAATAAGCCAAGTGGGAGGACATACACCCAGAGTAGTACTTCTTGATACAGGTGCCCAACCAGTGATTCTTAGATTCAATTCGCCAAGAAGATGGGCATGTTTGACTCCAAACTACGGAAATCTATGTGGCACATTCGCACCGCTAGTGGGAGCATAGAGGAAATACTTGGGGAAAGCTCGGATTTGATTACACTTAACTTCAATGAAAGTACAGATCGGGAATTTTGCTTACAGGTCAGATGTTTAATCACCAATGCCATTAGTTATGATTTGCTCATTGGGCAAGAGGCCATGTTTCCACTAGGTTTCACAATTGACAACTGGTTCGAACATGCATACTACCGAGTGGATTGGGAGATTGATGGCCATCACCTGGGATACATACCCCTTGATTTACATGGGAACCATAGTCCTATGGCTCACCACTGTATGCTTAAGGAAACACACACCATTTCCCACATCTAACAAACTAGCCACGAATGGATAGAGGGAGATGAGGAGGAGATAGTTTACACTCAAGTTACTAAAAGTTTGAGGGTGGTTCCTACGGACATTTAACACGAACCAGAGGTTTTACAGAGGTTCAAAGTAGTCCACAAGCCCTTGGTCAAAGCTTTGTTTAGTTTTGAAAGCATGCAGAGCCATGGCGAACCGATTAAACCATTATTTCATCAGCTAATCATTTGGACACCACCTAAGGAAGGGATTACATTATTAAAGTTCTTTGATGGTATTGGTACAGGTCTCAAAGCCCTATTACAATCAGGGATGGTGGTTCGAAGGTATTTTTAGGTAGACATTGATTTTATTGCAAGGCAAGTGGCGCATTAAGAATGAAGGAATTCACAACCATATTTCCACAATAGTTTGCAACCACCGCATGGAAGGATAGTTTCACATTTTTGCCCTTTGACATATAATTAATTCAGAATAAGCATATGGAATTGCTTAGCCCTGTTAACCTCATCATTTCAGGTTGGGAGTGTGAAGGATTTTTAACGGCTAGATTTGGAGAAGGCTTGAGTGACACAAGATTTGGTCTTTTCACGAACATGATATGATTGATCACTTGGGTTTAATCCATTTCTCCTACACTTGGTTATGTAATTGAGAACATTATTTATCAGCTTGATTAGAGGGAGAAAGTCCAAGAGCACTACACACTGGTCAAACATTACCTTAGAGAGCCGCTCCTACTTGATGCGGCACAATGCGGTTCCTATGCACACCAGCTACGCAATTGGTGGACCAACCTGACACCACTCTCAATTTTGCAGTTAGCTTTGAGATACACTATCAGAGACCCCAACCTGTAAGTTTCTCACTATGAGTCATGGATTATAATACCATAAATTGTTAAGCTTTAATTCCATAGTTTTTTTTAGTATTAATGATTTGAATCCTGATAAACCTCCAAATAATAATTATTAAGAGTTGAATTAGCCTTTGGATATTTCAGCGTAAAAGACTCTTTTATTTAAATTGATGCAAGGCTTAGTTAATTTTAGGACCTAATAAACCTTTTTAAGTGCATTATCCTTTTATGTTGTAGAGAAGGGAAAGGGGATGTAGAATTAGATGTGATTTATTAATATATTGGGAATACAAGCCCGTAATTAACAATAACATTTTTCCATGACAATATTAAGTTAGTTTGTAGAATAATCTTTGGGCACGAATGATGTACTTAAAAGATTTCTAAGATGTAGTCCTAATACATCTTTATTTAGTCTTCACTTCTATCAAACTCTTAAATAAAATCAAAATCAAACTTAGGTATTAACATTTCCACCTGAGTGGCCTCAAGTGAATTACAACTTAGTAAACAACTTTAAAGGGATAAATCATAATTGCAAAAACTCTAAAACGCAATGAATGGTGTGAGCTAAGTATTCGATTCGATGCTCCATGGAAAGGGGGTTGATTAGGCCTCGCAACCAACAATAATGGCCATCGTCGGGAACCCAAGTTTGATAATGAAGACGAACATCGTCGTATTCATATTGACACTTTTCAAACCTTTCTGGTGCGGCTCCACAAGCATGAACAAATTCTAAATAGATTGTTAAGGCATGTGGGTTAAGAAATAATCGATGATCCCATGCCGAACGATCGACTCGAGTGCTCACCACTCTTCGGGACAATTCTTCTTTGTGCGACCGTTGAGAGACATTCACGTCAAGCGATGTTTCTTCAAGTTTTTCCTTTTCTAGTAGTGAAACTAGAAGATTTGAGGGCATATCGACATCATCCGCCATGACTAAATTCTCACCTGCATCAACAAGAACCAAGAGGGTAGCAGAAACAATGGGGTATTTACGTTCAGAAGGGGTCAAGGCTTTTTTTTTAACAAATTAAGGTAGGCGTAAGGTGTGGGAGTGATGGCAGAACCTCATGAAAACTCGAACATCTTAAATTTAATGGATTCATCAAACCTTAATTTTGACGGTGGATCTAGAAGTATGTGGGGGTTTTTGGTGATGCAAATTTTAATTCCAATTTACTATGTACTACATAGTTAATTAATGCAAGGAAGAAAAAATAAGTAGGGGATATCAAAAGAATAAATGATACGCGGGGATGTTACTTCAACCATTAAATTGATTTAGTCAAGTAAGGACTCAAGGATGTTTATTTGTTACTACTGATAAATTGTCCTAGTAGTTAATTACTTAAAATAATTAGGATGAAGAAGTACGATGTGAAGGTCAACGAATGAAAGGGATAAGGATCAAGTTCAAGAACCTAATCAAGATATCCAAGATAAGGGGAAGCATGAGTCTTCCAATCCCATTAGTCATGAAGATTGTCATCCTATTTGATGAGAGGATGGAATATTTTTTGTGGCTCATTAGGCCCAGGAATTCTCATCCTAAAATCAATTGGAGGGCAAATCATTCTCAATTCTCATTGGCTCTTGAAGGATGAGGAGGCCATTGATTAGAGGGAAGGATTTCAAAGATTTCATTGGACAAAGGGAACAAACTCAAAGAAAGGTCATGCAGGTTTACCAAGGGAGATAAGAGTCTCTTGGGTTAAGGGAAGGGAAAAAGAAGATAAGGAATGTGTGAGGAAAAGATTAGTTCTTATGTGTGGAAAGGTTTTGTTCATGAAAAAGATGCGTGCAAGAAATAAACATGGAAGGATTTCCATGAGAAAACCTCTAGAGTTTTATTTCAAATAGTTGTTCCTCCCAAATCCACCATTGGGTTTGGGTCAAACTTAAACAGTTTTTGTTTAGGAGGTGTAGAAGGTTCTTTCCAAATTTCAGCATCATCGGTTTGACTATAAGGGAGTTACACTTACTGAGAGTAGAGGGTGTTGTAGGGGAGTTCATGGAAGGATTTCCATGACAAAGCCTCTGGAGTTTTATTTCAAATAGTTGTTCCTCCCAAATCCACCATTGGATTTGTGTCAAACTTAAAACAATTCTTGTTTAGGAGGTGTAGAAGGTTCTCTCCAAATTTCAGCATCATTGAATTTGTTGTAAAGGAACTACACTTGCCAAAAGTAGAGGGGGTTGAATTTCTTTGTTTTTTCTTCAATTTAAGCAAAGTGATTTTTAGTCCCAAGGCTTAACTCTTGATCAAAAAAAAAAAACTTATAAGATTTTGTAACATGGCTCCTTTTTAGATTAGCTTTTCAAAAATCTAATGCATGTTAAATTAGGAGGTTGTATGTAGATGTTATGACGAATGGAACAAAAAAGGTTCAACCATCAAGCATGACATTGAATGAACATCAACATAATGCCCGTCACATTCCATCATGGTGAATTACGATTCTCCCACAATGCCTTTGTATTTTCCAAATGGACACAATGCATTAAATTTTTAGTGAACTTCATTGCATTACATTGAACCACCTTACTTGTTAGACTATAATTACATAGTAGTTCCATTTCCAAACAGGTTTTGTGAATGCATATCTTCATGTTGAAGGTGTGCAAGAATGCCTCACACTCACATGTTAGATGATTAAAGTTTTTGCTAACCAATTATAAGGCAAGAGAAACCTCTTTGGTTTCCTACAAACACAATAGGAAAACCAAGAGGTGTTTGGCCCACCTTTGTCTCCTTCCCAAGAGCACACGCCTTTCAGGGATATGGATCAGGCTTGGTGTATCGTCATGCTTCAGCCACTTGGGATGAACCAAACTTAGAAGAAAGAGAAAGTGCTATGGGGTTCCAAACTAGCACTACTATAGTCACACTAAGGTGACTAGATTAGAGCGTAACGTTCTACTAAGGAGAAGCATGGACCTGAACTCCCTTACATGGTTGTTGGTAACTTGTGTACTCTTTTAAATGTACACAACACTAACACTGATTCAATCAGCTTGTAGTTCTGGCGATGCGACCACATGGCACCTCGACCAAGTACACTTGCCTATCTTCAACACTCTCCATTTCACTCTTAATGTTGGGGGGGAGGAGGTACCATGTAATTTGACTCAAGTTGTGTCTAATACACCTAGAGGTACATTAGTTTTTGGAAAAACAATTACAACCTTCTATGAATCTATGTAGTTGCATAGTGGAGAACCTAATACATTAGGTTCTTCAAACACACTTTCCAACTCCATTCCATGTGTTTCCAATTACCCTTTCATTATTAAGAACCAACTCACCAAGAAGGAGATAGACCATGTCACAAACTTGCTAATTAAGTATGAGAATGTGTTTACATTTTCAATGAAAGACTTAGGTAGGTGTAAGACCATGCAGTTTCCTATAGACCTTACAGATGAGACACCCGTCTATCGGAGGAGGCATAGGTTAAGCAAACATGAGTGGGAACTGGTAGATGAAAGATGCAAAGAGCTCCATGAGACTTGTCTCATTCAGCCATCAAGTTCTAATTTCGTAGCCGCTATAATAATGCCAACAAAAAAAAATTCAATTAGATTATGGATAAAGAAAAGGATGTGCGGGGATTATAGGCCTTTGAACCTAGTTACACCTCAGGACAAGTACCCTATGCCCATCCCTAAAGAATTGTTTGATAGCATTGGAAACTCAAACATCTTCACATTTGTGAATTTGAGGCAAGGTTTCAACCAAATTGTGCTCGTTATGAAAGATCACAAGAAAACAACATTCCATGGAAGCAACAAGTCATGGGAATGCTTGTGATGCCTTTTGGATTGAAGAATGCACCTGTTTTCTTTCAGCGAGTCATGGACCAAGTTCTCAAAGGGGTCAATTTCTTGAATTGCTACATATATGATGTTTTAGTGCATAGCAAGGGACTCCTACAACACTTGGCTCAAAATCTTGAGGAGTTATTCAAGAGGTTCCATGAAGTCAATATGAAGATCCATCGTAAAAAGTGTGAGGTTGCTGTCACCTCAGTAGTCTACTTGGACACAAAATTTTGCCAAATGGTATTATGGTTCATTAGGCCAAAGTAGTAGCCATTTTGGAAATGCCCAATTTTATTAATGTTCACACGTTAAGGAGTTTCATCGGACTATGTAATTACTACAAAATTTATGTCTAAGACTTTAGTACTATTGCTCATCCTCTCTATGCATTGTTAAAGAAGGATGTTGTTTGGACATGGAATGATGAGGCTCATGAAGTTTTCAACACACTCAAGGAAAATCTTTTAAAGTTCCCCATTATGAAAAGACCTAATTTCAACAAGGTTTTCATTCTACACACTAACTAGAATGCTCTTGGTATTGGAGCTATTCTTGGCTAACTTGATGAGGAAGGCAAGGAATATGTTATCCCCTATGCATTCTAAAACAACAACAAGGCTGAGAGCAACTACTCTTCATATGAGGGGGAGTGCCTTGCTATTGTATGGGCTGTCATACATTTCAGGCCCTATCTTTATGGCACCAATTTGACTTTGTATACTGACCATTAGCTTATCAAATGGTTTATGACCAATGATAAGATTATTGATAAGTTAGCTCGTTGGGTGTTTATACTTCAAGAGTATGAGTTCAAGGTTATTCAACGACCTGGTATTACACATCAAAATGCAGATACCATGTCACGGAAACCTTTCATTACCTCTAAAGATTTTTCAGAAATCAGGCAAGATTTTGACAAGAATCCAACAATACATGTATCTGATGCATTTAGTTATCTTGCACTATTGCAATGTAACCTAGTTGAGCATCCCATTGTGGATATATGGGAGGACTTGGACACTCTAAGGTTTCTTCAACATGGGGAATACCCTCCCCAAGTTACATCAAATTAGCGGGATCACATGCAACAATGATCCAAACACTACTCATGGAGGGACAATCACTTCATCCAATGCTTACCATAAGGCAACAGAATGGTTCCACCACCACATGAACCGCCTGATCTTATTCAAAAGGTACACTCGGAGTTTGGACACTTTGGAGTTAAACGTATTTATAGCCTTCTCGTTCTTCATTACCATTGGAAAGGTATGTATGCTCAAGTCCGAAACGTCATTGCTAGGTGTGAACAATGTGATAGAGTGAAAACTTCTTTCTCCTCTCAATAGTTCACGCTTTCTCCACTCCCTATTCAAGGCATGTTTTATCGTTGGTCATGTGATTTAGCTAGAGAGTTATCACAAACCTCTAGGGGTAATGTTTACATCATGATTATGATTGAGCATTTTTCAAAGTGGGTTGAGCTTGTTGCGCTACTGGACAAGTCATCACAT
>Ga0116227_10002320_pt1 | contig 43361 bp, 28 predicted proteins | sample S1TSphgellanicum_FD_89693 | JGI IMG/M metagenome (GOLD analysis project Ga0116227, IMG submission 89693) | Host-associated microbial communities from peat moss isolated from Minnesota, USA - S1T2_Fb - Sphagnum magellanicum MG | ecosystem: Host-associated > Plants > Peat moss > Unclassified... | reverse complement strand
TTTTTTTTTTTTTTTTGAATACTTTTTTTGGGGATTTTCAACTGTTCATCTTTTTTTTAAATAAATTAATTTGGAGTGCCTTTCTCTCTTCATGTGTGCATATCAGGGTGGGTCTATTTTTCAATTTTGTGATGGAGCCACACTGATGATCATCCACAAGAGGAATTAGCAAAACAAAATCTATAGGTTAGAGAGGAAAGTAGTATCCTGCCATATTTTGGCAAAACTAAAACTTATTGTCTAAATATGGCAATTTCAGAGAAAAAAATTTTCTTGAAAAATTTCGATGATTTTGGTGCATTCTTTTTCACATAAAACCTTTTCATGGGTCACATTAGATTTTTTTTTCTGTCGCCAAGTGGTGAAAATTCACGCTCCCAAAGAAAAAAGAACATCTGGTATGCATGCATGCAAAGCTTTTGTTATTTGATTCATGATTGATTGGAGTTGGTACACCTTCCACTCCATGACAATTGCTTGGTGGAAAAGCCACACTACACCAAGAGAGAAACATGAATGTGTGTACATGAAGAAGAAAAACATGAATATCTAAATCTATTTTTCAGTATGGTAGCCTATGATGTCTGCTTCCACATTGACAAAACCAAAGAATCCAAATTTTCAAAAAGACATGAATCCATTATATGAATTTGAAATTATTATATATTTCCACCATCTTCCGTAGACTCCCATAATAATGTGGTGTGAATGAATGAAAATGAATCATACCATAGCCTGTCATAAATAGGACAGTTTTCAACACCTCAGCATCATATTTGAATCAGAAATAATTTCTTTTCAACAAAGTTATCCATAAAGTCATTCGCCCTTTCACCCCTATTCCCTCTTTCAGTGGTATCCATAAAGTAAAGGAAATTTTATTAAATCTCAGTATGAAACGCTCAAACGCAGCATTTAATGCACATTTCAGGTTGGAGAGTATTTATAATAGTTGTACAGGTAGGAACAGGGAAAATATATGTCGCAGCAGTGGAGGCGCCCAGGAAAAAGCAAAGAGGGGATGAAAGTCAGTCTGCCACCAAAATTGGTGGAAAAACTAGTTTGGGTCCCAGTTATTTCGTTTTGTAAAATTTCATTCCCAGTTACGCATTTGATACCCTATTATGCCGGAACTGGCCGTTCTCGCCCCCTGGCTTTAAGGATAACTTTAATATTTGAGAGTAGTTTAATAGATCAGATCCACCCTAGGGTAAGGTATATTGGTTGACTGTTTTATACAGGGAACCAGTCAATGCCTCACACACTCATATTGAATGACAATTCATTGAAGGGATGTCCAGAAGGTGCAATGAGGAAAATATTGGGAAGTGTTCGGTGATGGGTGACTTTATCTTAGGCAATTGTTCTCTCTTCTACACTATTGAAATGATGATGTATACACAATAAGAATAAGCTACTTACAACTAAGCCCAATTTACTTAACAAACCACCACATGCCACCACAATTTCATTAAACCCTAAAACTCGAAACCTCTAATGCTTTTAGTGTTTAGTGTTTAAGGTCAGAGAAACCCAGAACCTCTAATCCCTTTAGGGTTTAGGGTTAGGGAATCGCTAAACCCATAACCTCTAATCCTTTTCATGTTTAGGGTCAGGGAATTCCTAAACCTCTAATCCCTTTAGGGCTTTAGGGTTAGGGAAGCACTAAACCCATAATCCTTTAAGAGTTGTAGGGCTTTATGATTGAGGGCCTGAAAGCTGAGAGAACTTCGAAGCTGAATTCACAACAACAACAATGGTGAAAGTTTCAGAAAGATGAACAAGATGAATTTTTGTGAAGAGTGATGATGGTTGTGCTCATCATCTCATGGAATCAGTACACACCCTCCTTTCGTGCTGTGACGTTCTAATTTCTTTGATATATTTGCAGGGTGACCTTTTTCAAACCCGGAGGTAGAACACAAAGTTTGTAAGGGAGTGTTAGTATGTCAATTTGTCAAATAGGCTGTAACATGAAAAGAAGGGAGAGAAAGTTTCAATCACATTCCCAAAGAAGAAGACAAGTGCATGTGCCTTCCTGCAACAAAAAAAAAGCTGCTACCACAAAATCTCACCTGATGCCAACAACTTTGGTACTCCCATCCAGCGATATGAATGACACAAGGCACAACAAGGAGCTTCTTATCTTTTCCTTCTACAATACTCAACTTAGTTCGCTACCAAAGTAGTATAATGCATAATGCATTTCATTACAAAAACACAATAGTGTGGGTGACCGTACGCACTAGAAAACAAACAATTTGTCATTTCTTTGCTTGTAATAATGCCAACTGCCATCCCCTCTTCCTCATCAACTATATATATTTTATGTATGATGTATAAGCTGCTGATCTATGTTGCTTCCTTTTTGGTTGGTTGGTCGGTTGGTTTGACTAACTCCTGTGTTGCATGGCATCAGAGGCTTAAAATTAAAACAGGAGAAGGCTAAAAGTAAAATGAAGAATCTCATTCCTAAAAAAATAATTAATGACTGTCACAATAATTCAAAGGCTGTGAAAGGAAGGCAGCAAGAAAAAAAATTATTGTGAAGGTGCTTGTGGTCGTGTGGCGCTCTGAAATTTCAGATTGCGTTTTGAGCCCTCAGGCCTACCATCACTAACAAACAAATAAATAAATAAATAAATAAAGAAAAAACACCTGGCAAGGGAAGAAGAGAAGAAAAAAGAAAGGACTGAAGTCCAAACAAAAGAACATACCCCAAAGTGCAGAAGGCACAATGGGGAGCCCTAAGCTTTATTATTGATTGCATCCAAGGCTCAATATTGAAGGCTTATTGTCCATCACATCCAAGGCTTCAGATTGAAGCCCTAATTTATTTTTATTAGGTCCAATGTTAAGTCTTGGTATATGTAGCCTGTGTGCCAATGGTGTTGCAAAGTATGAACCGTTTACCTAAATAATGTTCCCTTCCAAAATCATTTTTTGTAATTTAATTGAATTTGCAATGACAAAAAATATTCAAAATTCAATATCTTGTGCACCTTAGGTCTGGAAATTTTCAAATCACCTCCATTAAAAATCCACTCATTGAGAGCTTTCCAATAATACCAAGAGCATGCTCAAATTCCACTATAATTCTTAGTTTTGATTTAAATGGATTTTCAATGAAAAACATTTTTCAATATTCAATAACTTCTCTACTTCTCCACCATAGAGTGAAGCATTATGAAACCAAACCAACTGCGTGCACCCCCTACTCATCAAGGGCTTTTCAATAATATCAAGAACCTAACAAGAGGTGCCGTGGTTTGGGAGATCTCAACAGGACGACCAAACAAAACAAACAAACAAACTATAACCTTCCTTGGTAGATAGATCTTTTGGTTGCATCCAAGGCTTTTTATTGAAGCCTTATTGTCCTTTAAAGGGGTGTCTAATTGCCTAATCTTTCGTACATACTGCAAAGTGTTTAATGGTCCTACAAAAAACCAAGGGGAAATGATTCCAATGAATTTTTTTCTTCATGATTTGGCAATTGGGTGCCCAAATTTTACTTTGAGGTGATTTTTTTTTTGGTTTTGGTTTCAACAAAGAAATTAAGCCACAATAAAACTTCTCACAAAAACTCCATATTTTAAGATAATTAATCTAGCTATTAAAAAATATGAAAGAAAAAATTTTAAGAGTTCCTTCTACATTTTTGGCTACCTATTATTAGAATTTAGAACTTGATACAGATTCTGGCAAAAAAAATTTAATATGTTAAAAATTATTTTGAATATTGATGGTTGGAAAACTAAAAAAAAAGCTTATTTTTCACAATACAAGATGACAAAAACTATCAAAGATCTTTTGCCACAAAAATGTTTGCATCAGTGTTTTGTCTAGGGGCAAATTTTCTCATTTTTCTGAACTGAGAAAAAAAAATTCTTCTTGATGCTCACCAATTTGGCTATATGAAATTTAAAAAAGAAGACATAATTTGGTTGCCATTAGCTGAATTTTTAAAACTAAAAATTGGGAATCAGTCAACTTTTACAAATCACTAAACAATGTTAACCACGATTAATATCATTTCCAAAAAATTAATGTGGAATCAAAATAATAAGTTTACAAAAAATGAGGGTTCCAAAATGCAAGGACACTAAATGTCTTTTGGGGGCTGTTGTTCACTAACCCTAACAACCACCCATAATTGACTTGAACATGAATATGGATCTATTGGATGTATATAGAATCAATCTAGATGGATATGGATGTAGAAAAGACTTGGATGTTAGCCACAAATTTGATAAATAGTTTCATATGGGGCAACCAAATATGTATATGTATGTATGTATGTATGTATGTATGACCACACACCAACAAGCAATGGACATATATATAGTATGTGAGGGCCATCATATATGGGTAGTGATTGAGGTGCCATCATAGGGATATAAGTCTAAAAGAGCCTCATTTTCTCTCTACTTTTCTCTCCTTGGCAAGGAGACAATTATTTTGTAAATTTGTCTTTGAGACCATGTATTGTGAATTTGATGGGGGTGGGGGGGGGGCCAGTATGTATGTTTGAAGAAACATTTCTTGACATGAGAATCCAAATCAAGTCAGAGGAAAAGAATGACTTCTGAAGACTTTTGAACATGTAACAATCATTTTTTAAAAATTTGTCCAACACTCAAATTTAATTGTCACAATTGGTGGGTGGTAGTTGATATGTAAAAGCTTGTACACATGACATGGAAACACACTCTCAATCAAAAGAGGAATGAATAGTAGTAGTACCACCATGATTGGTACAATCTTCAAGTAGGAACTTACAAAAGGCTCTCAACCAAAATCACTTTGGTTATCTTCTTTTCACACTTTTCTTATATGCCATGCAATAATAAAAAAATCGGTGCCAAATTTTCACGTTTTTTATGAGAAAATTTGGAAACTACTTTAACATGTTTTTTCAGTGTAAAATGAACTTTTTCAGCTATTTTTCTGAAAAAAAAAAAGCATGCACACACACACACACACACACATGTCACATATCTGGTGGTGCTTGCTTGTACATAAATCTTCGTTTGTTTGTGTTCGTGCAGCATGTGCCCAATATTATCATCCTTGCACTCCTCACTTTGGGCACAAGAAGCAATGATAACACACCCTTTGATAAGAAAACCTTGAACTAATATTTTGAGCTTGGTTCATGATTTAAGCCAAACAAGGTTTTCCTTTGTAATGGATCATATGACCATGACCATCATGTTCTTCAATGAATATTGAATTTCAATTCAGTCAAAAGTTCAATTTTCTTTTTGGGTGATGAGCTTCTTTGATTGGCCTATCAAAAATAAATGTGATCAAACTTTGGGCACTCCCCAAAATAAATGTATTGTTGTCTTCTTCGCCTTTTGGCTGCCTACATAGGTTACAAAAAAGTAGAGCTTTGGGCAAAGGACATGGGGTAAAGTATGGTGGTGTATAGTATGGAATGGGAAGCCATTGGAAATACATTGGGAACTTGGGGAGATTGGGAACATCAACAAAAATCTTCACAACTTCATCCCTTTCAACAGCTCCTCCTAACTCCTTAAACTCCTCTTCTAAATCTACATTTAATCTCGGTTAGCTCTACCAAGCTAAAGGCAGACTTGCAACCAACCTTAGGGTCATTCAATTAATTTTTGCTCACAAAAATTATTTTTTCTAAATTATCTTATTGCAATGTCATCTCTTTATATTAGTAAGTGGTCCAAAAAAAATCCTCTTTTGTTTCAATTTATGATCCAACAATCTTCACAATTTGACAAGGAGGAAATCCAATATTACAAAACATAGTTTAGTGTTCTCCCATCAATGAAAAAGACATTTGACGTTTTTGACATTAATTTGATATTTCCTAAAAATGAAAAGCTATCTATTCACAAACTCCTTTGTTGGTTTGCTTAAGTTGGCTCACTTATGCTAGCTATCATTTCAAAGATATCCAAAGTGTAGTTTTCATCAATTCCGTGGTCAACAATGGCACTTTTTGATTCGTGAACCAAAGATAAAAATGATGATGACATTTCAAAATCATGGGATATAAGGACTTTGTATCATATCTTTTAACAAAGGCCTTCATTTGTTCATGAGCAATAAGTGAGGACATTAGATAAAGTTTTTTAAATCTAAGGTCTAAAATTGAGAAAAACATATTATGAATTTTATTTTTTTTCATATTTCTTTGAAAAGGTAAAAACAAATCGAAAACCCCACCAAATTATTTTTTATGTTGGAAGGCAACATTGGAAAATTCTCATTGGCAACTATTTTTTGCATCCAAAAACTGTTGTTTGCAACTAAAAACAATTGTGAATGACATATTTTAGTTGCAAAAATTGGTTGCAAATGACAATTTATTTCTAATACAAACATCTTAACTCAAACAAAACCTTTTTATTTTCATCCATTAGGTTATCAAAGGAAATTATAGTTCCAATTTCACCTTTGACTTTTAAATTCATGGGCATGGCAAAATTTAGTGCATTACTTAACAACCACCAACCCTTAAACTAATTCAAATTCCAAAATATAATCAAATACAACAATGCAAAGGTAATTAACAATAATTTGCAAATGTCCCATGTCAAAAGAGATGGCATTCTTGCAATCATCCTCATAATATTTTGCCTAGTATAACAAAATATTATAGCTTCCTTGAACTACAAAGCTTCCTAAATAATGATAACTTTATTAACAAATCTACAATGGTAAAAAAAATAGCATAGCATATATTTTGTGAAAAAAATTCAAAAATAAATGTAAGTAATTTTATTCTTTTAATAAAGATAAAAACATACCTTGTTTTCACTATATTATTTAGTTTGCTTCAGGTAGACTATAATTCATGCATGCTTTATTCCACTTTTGTTCACCTTCCTTGATTTTTTGGACCAAGTGATACATTTTTACAAATCCCTTATACAAACTTGATACACATATTTCAAACCTTCGCAAACTTTTTCATCATTGTAGCATTTGACATGTTTTTAAAAATGCATGCCCAAAACAAATTCCTTGGAAAATTTCCCTTCCACCCAACACCTCATAACTTCCAATAGATTTTAATGTTGTAGTTGTAGAATTGGGGTAAAAGCACGGTAAAATGTACAAATAAAAGTACTAGCTAGTCTAATTGTGAAATGAACAAAAAGTAGGACCAAAACTCATCACAAAATTGTTATACATTCAATCTTTTTAGTTGAATGATAAATAACAAGATACTTCTTCATTATTATGCATCAATTTCTAATTTTGCATTGTAAAAATAGGTTTCAAGTAAACTTTTCTAAATTCAAGTAGCTTTTAAAACCTACTTTTTGTAATGTAACATTTGATTTAAATATGTGTGAAGTATATTCTACCAAAGAGAAAGTAGATTTGTTTTTTGGTGAGGCCCTTGAATATACAACGATTTTTATGCTATAACTTTATACATGTATATTTCATTAAATTTTCTAATGAAAAAGTAGGTTTGAACACTATATTGACCAGTCACTTATTTCCTAATTTTATTATTCCAAAGTTTTTCAAATTTTGTAATTGATTTACAATAAACCCAATTGAGGGCTCAATAGTTCAAAATGAAATTTAAGTAAAATTTGAATCTACTTTCTTGTGTTTTCATGAAAAACTACCTTTTTTTTAACTTGATATTTTTGTGGTAACTTTTTATGTATAATTTACCATGCTTGAACACCTAATCCTTCACACATGCAATAATTTTCTTCTTTAAGTCATATTTGTTCACTAAATCAATCAAACTTCTGGTCAAAGTTTCTCCAACTATAAATAGTCCAAGGATATGGCCACAAATAGTCCAAGGATAACGTATTTTCACATTGGTTGTCAATCAACCTTCAAAAATTTGGTCATTTGTGCAAAGATATCATGTGCACCTTTTGACATCTAAAGGTCAAAGCTTGTAGTTGTAAAACCACTTTTTACCAAAGCTAACAATACATATAATTGTTTTTTTTTTTCCATTAATTCAAGCACCATTTTTTGGAAAGAAAAATAATTTTAAAACATAAATGCATCTAAAACATTTTAACCAAAAACTCTACACAAATTGCAAAAGAAAATGATTTTTTATGATTAAAAGTCCAAAATCTTCCAACAAATTGTATTTATTGCAAATCATCTTTCTTAAAAGGTTCCTTTGTAGCAAAAAAATGGAAATAAAATTGTTAGATATATTACGCCTTTTCTTTGTAATTGTTTCTCATCTCTTACTTTCACAAGATTATTCATTTATTCTTCAAACTTTTTGGCAAAAATAAAATGGTTAACAAACACATGTTTTTTCAATAAAATTATTCCATTTTTTGTATTGTATAAAATTAAACCTTTTCTTGCTTGAGTTTTTTGGATTTGGAATTAGAATTCGAGTGTGGGTTGTAGGGTGAAAACATGATCAAGTAGACAACTTTTATACTTTGTCACAAAAACTTACAAGTAGACACAAAAATCATTTGATGCATTAAAAGTAAATATATTATTTAATTCAATGATTAATATGAAGATAAACTTTTTCTTTAATATTTATAGTTTGAAAAATGAAATTTTCATGTAAATTTAAATAGAGTTTACAAAATTGCATGTACTTGCAAGAAGTGTTTGATTTTACAAAATGGGTAGCAAGTAGATGAAATATTGAATGTTTTCTATTTTCAAGTTAATGGAACCTTAAAAAATACTTGTGTACTATAAAAATCTACATGTTATAATCATAATATATAAAATTTCTAGTGTAAAAGTATGTTTGAACACCAAATACACCCAATTAGGTTCAAATTTACTTCTCACCTAATTTATGATACCAAATTAGTTTTTCAAATTTTGTATTCAACTTACCATAAACTAAATTGAAGGCCATGGCTTTTCATATTTCTACTTACACAAGTTTTTAATTTACTTTCATGTAACTTATATAAGAAATTCTATTATTTTTAAACTGCATTTTGGGTAAACTACTTTTTTTGTCAATTTTACCATGCCTACACCTTGTAACAACAAATATAATGCATGACCTAAGGAGATTTAAAATCAATATCTTTGTTATTATTAGTAAAATGCTTAACAACAATGTTTATTATGTGGTTTCCAAGATTTTCTTTGCATAATTTTTTTTAATAAATTTCCTCCATTATTTTTATTTTATTTTTGGATTTTAGTTTCATTCTATTTGAAGACTTTGATTTTCTGTAAAAATCTCTTGCAAAGCTTCATCTTTCATTACCATTTCATTCATGACAATGAATGAAATGATTGTCATTCACTTCACTTGAATGAAGTGGTGCAGTGAAACTACATTGATGCACCTTAAATCATGTGTTGTATCTTATGTTATTCCAGTCATTTGTTTTTTTAAACCTAAGGGAAAAAATAAAGAAAGGGGTAATATTTTGTTATAAAACAAATCAAATCAAATGTTTGAAAAAACATGTTGATGCATACGATTGAGTAATTTCAAAAAAATTGAAAAAGTCAACTTTTTATGAAAGGAAGTCTAGAGAGATAACCTACTAAAAAAGAGCAAATAAATATTTTTTTCATCCATTTTTTACCTTTTTGCTTCAAAGAACGAATTTTTAAAAAAAAAAGATGATGTGGAAAAAAAATAATTTGCAAGATCTTGCACTTTTGGTGATAAAAAAACATTTGCTAGTGCAATTTGTGAAAAATGTTTGGGTAAAGTGTTTGATCTTGCATTTGTGTCCTTGAGTTGAATTCCTTTCACAAATTTTTTTTCACATGATGTTGTATTTTATTAAGGGAGAAAAACATACATATTTTTTGCTTCCCTTTGAAAAGTGTTATTTTGCCATTGCATATAATTTATTTTGGATGTCTATGGGTGTTCATGATGTCTTTGCCCTTGTTATAATTTTTTTTGAGATTTGGTTAAAAACCAAGGCATGTAACTCTTTGCTTATTTGAGGCTTTTTAAATGCATTGGTAAAAAACTAAATTGATATTTTGGATGAATATGGCTTGAAAAATAAATTATAACATGTGTTAAGAACATAATGAAAATTGTTTACAAGTCTTATGAAATGTGAAGCTTTGGGCTTGGGTGTCAAAGCATGGTTGGGGTCCCCAAAAGGATTGTTTCATTTTATATTCACTAAACCCCTTCACTTAAACATGTTGAAATTTAATGACACATTCATATTAAAATTTGATTTTATTCATAGATAGATACATTACAAAGGTAATATTCTATGCATAGAATGTTAAATTTGAATAAGTTTAAGGATTCATGCCAAGTCTTTGAAAAAAATCCAAGACTTTGTTTCATGAGAAAAAAAAATTCAAGGATTCATAAGAAATATTTTTTAAAAAACATTTGGCCCAAGATTTTTACCACAAATACCTTATGTGCTAATGTGTATAAAATGTATGAATGTGACAAAAATCGGATGCCCTATTGTATTGTAAAAAGTTTCAAAAAATCAAATTTATGGGAATTTTGGGCCACATTCGATAAATTTTATTTCTTTCAATTTCATAACTAAAAACAATAGATACCTTACAAGCTTATATAAAATTTGGACCAAAATTATTTCAGTTGACATGAGAAAAAGGGCAAAATGTAAGATAGGTCATGGGAAAAATGAAGGAAAAGGTGAATTTGGGAGTCCTTAGAATGAATCTTTAGGGCTCAAATGTGGTACCCTGATCATGCTTGGACTCTTGGAAAACTTTCAAAAGACATGTTTTGGGCATGTTTTTTCCAAAGCTTGCCAATATGCCACTAGTGATGAGAAAGTTTGTAAGGGTCTTAAATATGTTCTTATAAAGTCTACCTATGAAAATGTATAGAAATGCATCACTTGGCCAAAGAAATCTAGTAAAGGTTGGTAGGAATGGAACAAGGTTTACATTGAAACTAATTTAAAACCAAAAAATTGAACACTCCAATGAAAAGTAAGCCAATTTTGTTTCCATACATTGTGTGTGTGTTTTTTTTGTGGAAGGTTTTTTGTTTATGGAAATTTTAACATGACTATTTTATTGATTCACGAATTATTTTTATAGGTTTGCAAGTAAGGCCATAGTGTTTCAAGAAGCATTGGAACTCATGGCAACAATTGTTCTTTTTTATAATTGCCAAACATTAGTGAAGATTACTACCCATGTGTTTTGACCTCTAATTTGGCATTTTTTTAATTGTTCGTGCTTGTGTGGTAAAGCAATGTGTGGGCATTTGTTGCATTCTAATGCCTTGCATGCAACAATTACTATGACCTTGAAATTTTTAAAAAAAATTGAAATCACATCCTCTAGGGAGAATTTGACGAAGGATGATGTTGGTGTGACTTTAAAGTTGTATATGCTTACTTCCAACATTAGTATGGAAACATGTGAGGTTTTAAAGATGGTTTTCTTTCATTCTTAATGGAGTCTTCAATTGGTTTTTTAAGAACTTAGTAAAAAACAAGATGTTTCCATTGTGAAACATTATGATAGATGATCTTTGTTTTTCCAATGTTGTTGAAATGCCACCATGTACTACACCATGTGGTAGAATATGAAACTATGGCATATTAATTGAATGATGAAAATTTTAAGTTTGACATTTTTGAAATGACTATTGGGATTAATGAACCCATTAAAGTTTTTGTGAATAGAGAATTGTAGATGTTTAAGAGGTATCATGTTGATGCAAAGGACAATAAATGTCTTTTGAAGTGATGGGGAAAACATGAATCTTTGTTTTCAACTATTCCTTTCCTTACCCATTAGATCCTTGGGATAGTGGGATCCCAAATTGAAACTAAAAAAAAAAAATTATTCGCAAAAATATTGACAAATTTAAAAAGATATAAACTACAATCAAGTAATTCAAATAAGTTAATGTTTATAAGTAAAAATTGGCCTAATGATCTTAGGGTGGGTTGCACTTTCTCCTCCAACTTGATAGAGTTTAATCGAAGGTGATGCCTCTTTATAAGAAAAGTTAGAAAAATATGAAAATGAGTTTAAGAAAAATGAGCTTGCGGACATATAATTTGTAATTTCATCCCCTTGGATATAAGTTTGTAATAGAAACTTAAAATTTTGTTATCCAAGTTGTCAAAACCACCTTGAATATTCAATGAAATATTATTTTTGAAGATATTCAAACATGTGCAATGAAGCCCTTGATTTTGAAAAAGGTCATGAAACACACATTACCTTGCATTTATGATAAACCTTGAATTTAAGACCCTATAGACTATAAACCATGTTTAATCTAAGACTTTTAGCACTTACTTAACCTTATGACCTAGACCTTAGGAAAGAGCCTTTAAGACCCATTGGACCTAATTTTAAAGCCAAGTTCAAGTCCATGTAACCCCATTAGGCTAGTTTCATATTCTTTCTTTGAATCAATGGTTAAAGGTGAAATTTTAAGGAATGGTTTACAATTTTTTTCAAGCTTTTAACCGGTGTTGGGTGGTTCTTTTAAGGGAACCCAATTCCCATCTCAATTTTCAATCCGATTTTCAAGTTGAGAAACGCCATGTATTGCATTTGGTGAGAACCAGATTTGTAAAAACTAATTTTGAAAACTGACTATTGTCAAATAAGTGAGAATTGAGTACCTTGATAATTGGATTATAATATATATATTTAAAAATACTAAAAATCGGGTTGAATTTTTTTTTCCTCCAACACTATTTTTTTAAAAAAAAATCAAGAATCAACCCAATTCTCACATAGAGGCATAAAAAACCCCGAAACTCACGATAATACTCAAAAAAAAGTGAGACCCACCCAACAATGCTTGTAACGCATGACACACATGCATTGTAGCCTTGAGCTATGTTCATAATAATTGGTGGCCTTACATACCATACATTAGCCTATGTTGAAAATGGTGATGAACACAATTAGGAATACAAATTCTACTCAACCAATGACATAAAGCAACATGCACCAAATAGGCCCAATATTTAGGGTTTTGGACTCCAAAGAAAACTCAGGAAACAAGTTAATTGAAAATATTTTCTGAAAAAGCTAGGGAGAATTTTTTTAATTTTTTTTTTAACAGATTTAATTGTTTATAGAATGGAAAATGTAGTAATAATATTACATTACTATTTCTCTTTCATTTTTAATCTCTGAATTGAAAATTGGTAAATAAATGATTAGGTCTGATTCCAATTTTGGTTGTACAAATCAGACCCAATTTTGGTCTGGATTCAGGTAACCTGGACCAAAGCCCGTCGTTAACTGCTGCTTAACCTTTGATTAGCCCCCAGTTATAGTCCATTTTATTCGAAAATCCTGGTTCTGGTTCTTGAAATTTTGGGAACCCTAACTTATCTCAAGTTTCAACACACGAGCCAAAATATCACCTTTCAAAAATCCTCATGTGAAAATAGACCTATTATTATTACCTAGGAGCCATGTGAAAATCCCTTAAGCTACTACACTCTATAATGAATCTAAACACAAGATCCTTGCCTTCCTCATGGGCAAGGCCAACAACAAATGCAAAATAGGAGCAGGTTTTTAGGCCATGGAGGGTGGTGGAAAGGAAAGAGAGGACTTGAGGCAAATTGATGCAGCACAATGGTCAGTAGTATCAATCATATTGGTGGCGGTGATCATGGGAAGATGAAGCATGAGTGAGAATCAAATCCTTTTTGGTCTGCACTCTGCCCATCTATGATGATCAGGAGGACGTTAAATCAGCAATGGGTCCTCATTGCTCCTTTTCCCCAACTGCTCAATTGCACAACCAAGATTGTAGTCATCACCAGACACATCTTGGTGCTGCCAAGACACAAAATGTGCGTCTTCTTCTTGCACACACTCAAAGCGTGCATAACAAGATCCAAAAATTTGTGTCTGGATTGTACTGTTTGCAATGAGGACCCATTTGCTGATTTTTCAAGTCCTGGATCAGACTTTCTTCTACAAGCTGACAGAATTATCGAGTGTTAAAAGTAGCAGCCTTAGGGTAAACAGGCCGGTGACTGAACACTTAGTGTCTCTCGGTCACCTTTGTCTCACTCAATCTGCCTCCTTTCCACCTAAACTCTGAAAATATAGCCCCCCTAGAAAACACACCCATAACCAAACACTAACTTGGGCACCAATGACTACTATCTACCTGGCTATCAAACTGGATGAAAATTTGGATGGAAGATTTCCTCAAAGTAAGCATTATGTTTTGATCATAGGGTTCAAATCGCACACAAATTCAAGCTTCGAGAAAACGGTGGTTATGGGTAAACATATCCCCATCCACCAAATCCATTGCCCCTTCCCAAATGTTTGTGGGCGCAGGTTTTCTTTCACCCCCACCAAGCATCCAACTCTCTGTCACACTGCTTCTCTCTCTCTTCGACTCTTGCAAACTCCAACTCTCTCAAATTCTTTGTGGGCGTAGGTTTTCTAAGCTTCTTTGAGCTCCTCTAAGCTTGATGTTTTTAAGGTATTGTTTGTCTTTGGTTTGTGTTTACAAGTTTGTATGAATGACATTCCCTCTTTCTGCAATCGATGCCCCTTTCTCCAAACGCTCTAAGCTTCTACAATTATTAGAGATGGTGATGCATCCCCTCTCTCCTCTCTTTCAACTCTCTCATCTCTCCTCTTTCTCAATCTCTCTTTCATCTCGCACACCTGCTAGTGATGGCATCACATCAAACTCTTTCCTCTCTCTCATCTTTTGCACATATAATGATGGTGTCGCATCCTCTCTCTACTCTTTCTCTCAACATTCTCGTCTCTCTTCTCTCTCATCTCTTGCACCTATAGCGATGATGCTGCATCCTCTTTCTACTCTCTTGTCTCTCGTCTTTCTTATCTTTTGCACCTATAGTGATGGCGCCATGTCCCCTCTTTATTCTCATTCTTTCAATTTTTTCATCTTTCTTCTCTCCCTCATGTCTCACACATGTTGGCCTTGGTGATGTGTTTTTTTCCTTTTTTTAATTATCTTTGAGCTCAGAGCTCAAAACTTGCCTTCTGTTGGTGATGGCAATTGCCTCTCTTTCTCCTTTTTCAACTATCTCAGCGCTTGGAGCTCTAAGCTTGCCTGTTGCTAAGGATGGTGATCGATGGCCCCTCTTGTTTCTTTCAATTTTTTTTGAGCTCGAAGCTCTGAACTTTCCTATTGGCGATGGCAATCCACCCCCCTTCTATCCTCTCTCATCTCTCTTAGAGCTTATAACTCTCTTGTTGTTGGTGATGACAATCCACCTTCTTTTTTTCCTCTCTCATCTCTTTTAGAACTTAAAGCTTTGAGCTATCTTGTTGCTAATTATGGTGATCCAACCCCCCTTTCTCCTCTTTCAACTCCTTTAAAGCTTAGAGCTCTGAGTTTTCTTATTGTTGGCAATGGCAATCCACCCCCCCTTTCTCCTCTTTCAACTCTCTCAGACTTGAGAACTCTTTTGTTGGTCTTTTTTTTTCTCTTAGCCATCTCAGCTACTATGATTGATGCCTCCTCTCTTTTCTAGACCCAAACCCAAACTTGTTCATATATTTTTTTCATTTGTTATGTAATTGCTACATTTTTCTTAACTATTGCTTAGTTGTTCCTTAACTACTACCTTCCTCTCAACTATTGCTACCTTCTTTCATTTGTTGTTCAATTGTTACATTTCTTTCATCTACTACTTTGTTGCACTACCTTTCCTTCAGCAGCTAGGCAATTATTTTTTCCTTCCTTAATCATTTGAAGGTAACAGTCTTGTTATTTGGCATCCTTGTGCCTACTACTTAACTCGTGCTTGCAGCCTTGCTTGTTGTTGAGCCCATGTTGTGTGCAACCCAAATTCACCCACATGTACTTGCATAGATTTGCTAAAAAACCTAGTTGAAATTCATGGTGAAAACGATCACCCAGTTCAACAACAATTGTTATAATCCAAGCTAAATGAACTATGCTCTAACACACTTCTCAATAGTATTTTGAGCTTCTTATTTTATTGTGGAACCCAATTTTGCTACTTTTTTGGCTCGCCAATATCCCTTCTCCTTTCTTTTGTTTGCTTTAATTTCCTCTACAACTAACTTTTCCTTTGTTTTTTCCTTTTTTCTTTTAGGTATTCAGAATTAGTGACAACATGCGATTGAGAATAATCAATTAATGGTTCTTTTCCTTTGGTACATGAAGGCAAAGATAGTAGGCTATGGATTTTTTAGTTAAATTTATAAACAACTGAATTTCCTAAAGCAATTTTTGAATATTTTCAAAACTACCCTCATCTAGGTTTACAACATCAATCTTTGTTGGTTGTTGGTCTAATATTATAAGGCTATGGGGCATATCTACATAGTAGTGTTGGTCATTTTGTGACATGTAGATAGGTAGATCTTCAAATCTTGGATGTTAATTTGTTTTAGCTATATGGAGAAGTTTTGCAACAATAGATTCCTCCCCCCATTGAAGATTATTCTTAGCTTCCTCTTCTATTTTGTAATCTTCTTCTTTCCCAGCATTGCTCACATTTGCTACAATTTAAAGGGCATTTGCAAGCTAGAGTGGAACACTTTTGTGTCCATAATGGAATCCATTTTAGGATTTTTCACATTGTACTTTTTATAAACCAAAAATATAAAATGTTGTATTTATAAAATTACTCCATCTTTTTTATAAAATAATGCCACATGTCACTATAATATAGCTTAAGTTTCAATTTTGGTGAACGATTTCATCTCAATTCCAAAAAATGTGAACTTAAGGGACTTTGCCTTTTTCATTGGTTTTTTGGTGTCATTAAAAGTCCATCAAACTCTCATATGATATTGAAATGGTTATTAAGGCTTCATTTTCAATTTCAAATATAGGTTTTGAGTTTTGGAGAAAAAATGGTGTTATTTACTTACAAACCATGATTATAATGAATCCATTTCCAACTTATTAAAGACTTTGACATTGTAACTTGTCTATGGTTAAAAGTCCCCCATGTGATGTAGAAATATTTATTTCAAATGATTTTAATTTTGTATCACAATAAATTGTATAAGAATCATATAAATGAGTCTTTTTTTAGGAAATGAATAAAAAATTGACATGAAACATAGTCCAATCCATGAAAGCATAGAAAATTGATGCAATGACATTCAAAAATGAACACTCTAACTTGCAAACACCCTAGACCTCTAATGGTTTAGTCTTGTTATCCATTGCCTTTGGGTTCAAAGGCCATATACCTATAGTCCTAAACCCAGACTTGAGGTTTTGTTTTATGAATGATTGCTCTAAGGCATAATCTACAAGTGCAATCATACTAACATGTACCAAAAAAATCATAACCATTGCTTAATTTTTTGAATTTTGGATTGTAAAAAATAATTAAAAAATAATTTTTTAAAATAAAATGTTATTGTGAATAGATTATGTACATGTTAAAAAATTGGAATCAATCTAATGAGTGAAAAATACACATAAGGACCTCTTGTAACCACTGTTTAAAAGTTACATAAAAATAGTTTTAAGCAATTTTAACACTAAAAACACAATTTGAAAATATTTTCTAATGACATATATTTGGATATTTTTTAATATACAGCTTAACATAATATTATTAAAAAATCTTTAAATATTTTAAATATTTTTTTTGAAAGACATATTAAAAAGATTCCAAGAATATTTTAAAAATAAAGCAATGGTATAAGGGGGCACATGCAACTCCTAATAAAGTGGTTGGACCCCTACCCATCTAGCTAGGGTTATCTTGTCTAGTTCCATGTGATTACTTCTAGACATAGTTGCATCCCTAACCTTTTTAAATGTTATTTTAAAAGGTTGGAAACAAGACACATTTGATGGTTGTAATACATGTGATGTGTGCGATGGCAATGTGATCATGTCTAACCCAAACTCTATTGCTTGTTTTATTGCTTCTAAGGTAACACAGTTACCATGTCCATCTAGAATTAACAAATGTTAGTTGTCAAAAGACATTCCACCTGGAACTCATTTATTAAAGAAAAACATAATTTTTTTAAATAGGAAAGTAGTCATCCATGTTTTTTTTTTGGCATTGCCATACAAGTACTTGGTTTACAGAGTTTAATGTGATCATCCTTTAGTCTCTCACCTCTAAAGATGTAAAACCAAATAGAACACCCCTTGAAACATTAATTGCACAGTTTACAATTAACCATTCTTGAGATTTTGAAATGATACTATAAATTGCATTAAATCCTCTCCTAGCCAAAACTCTTGCTCTAGACTATCTGCTAGCTTGAATCCATGTTTCATCAAAATTCCATATATGATTAAAACTATAATTGTGTTGAATGTACAATTATTGCAAGTTGGTGTAAAAAGAGTTGCATGAATTAGATGTCAACCCTTGAGCTCTACATACTTCTAATCCTTCTACCTACCATATGTTGACTTCTTGATGTTTACGCTTGAACCAATTATACCACCAACTATTGCTCAATATACCATCTTGGGATGGTGTAGCCCTTGTTTGTGTTAGCTTTGTAACTTTCATTTTTGGTTGTTGTAGGCTAATGGATAGTCCATGTAATGGCCATGTAATCATTGTTGCATCTTCTTCTTTTCTAAACACACCTCCTAGCCCCATCTTCTTAGATCTAGTTTTTCCATTTAGGCCAATTAACAAGGGAGCTCATTGGGATGTTCCATGACTTGCTAGCCTTCCTTGTGGAGTGTGTTCCTTTTTCAACAACATGCATTGTTATTTCTAACGTTTCATTTGTCCACATACCTCTTTTAGTTTTTGGAGACATTCGATTCAACTTGGTGCTAATCTTTTGTTTTATGGGTTAGGAGTAGGGGGAAGATTTTCCTTATTAGATACAAGGTCTGCTGCTTACAAATCCAACATGTTGCTCCATCCCCTATGAGGTTTATCAAGTTCATGATTGATTATCTCTTTTTAGTCTAGGCTTCTAACAACTTAATGGAGTGCATTTTGGCCCCACCAAGGGTTTTTTTTTTCTTTCTTGTAAACAACCCAAGAATCAAGAAAGTGTAGTAAATCTAGAAATTTTGTTATATCATGTTCTAAAATTGTTAAAATATAATATAATAACTTATAAAATTTTGTAAAATCATCCCAATCTAAATCAACATCTTCTATTGTTGTGCATGTAGTGAAGAGAAATGTGTAAGAGCGATTGATATGATTTAGTTGGTCTCTAGCTCTTTTGAAGCTCCTTGATGTAGTGCATTTCGAACTATGAATTTTTGGATCCAACAATAATCCAGGCATTTTTGAAACCTTTGATTATAAATGTGGTCTACAAGTTCAACTTATATGTTTGATGTTGATCCCTCTTCTACATGCTCCACTTTCACCTTTTGCAAATCTACTTTTGAACCTAGTTTTAGCATTTCTAATGCTCTACTTTCACCTTTTGCAAATCTACTTTTGAACATAGCTAAATTTCTTCTACTTGGTCCACTTTCTCTTTGAGACTTGTTTTTTGCAAGTAAGCTTTTAGACTTGGACTACTATTCTCTACATGTTCTACTATCATTGGCAAATTAGAATTCCTCAACACTACAACATTAGGACCTAGGAATTCTAAACAATGTTGGAATTGTTTGTTTACCCTAGCTTGTAGAGAAGACATACTTGGAGCTCATATTAGAAGTAGAAAATGATGTACTCATTTGATGTAAGGTTTGTTGTAGTTTAAACTTTGATTTGTGCCTTTTTTGGGGGGGGAAGGAATGTTCAATTTTTATGCATAGTAAAAATCTTTGGGGGACTCTTCTTTGGGGTTAATAAATGTGGTGCCTTCAATGATTTAAAGAAAGAATGTCCTTTGCTAATCCTTGTGCATTGTATCCTTATTAGATTAAAAGTTTATTAATGAATAATTTCATGCCTTTTAGTGTGAACCTAAACCCCCATAACCAAACAATCAATTTTTTATTTGCATTTTGCTTATGTTGGTTCTCTGAAAAATAGTTAACCCACCCTTAAACCCACCCAAGTATGTGCATTATAATGGGTTGGTCTTCCCCCATAACCAAACATGATTACATATGACACTTTGTTTTTTTGTTATTGTTTTTTCTGATACCCATAATTGCATAGAAAAAAAATAAAATCATTTGGATTACATGAAAAAATTGAACATATTTTTTCAAGATTGGGCATTTGGTCATAGGGTTGTATTCAAACATTTGCACAAAAAACTATGACCATTCACTAGTGTTAGTCTACATAAGAGGGGTGTTTAGTTATCAAGTGGTGACCAATGGGGGGCATGTTTACCCTAATACTCAACTTTCCCATGTATTGTATTTACCCATAAGAATTATATTTGAACTTTGTGAATTTTTATTCCCCCATTACACATTATTAAGTGGGAACCCAAGAAAAGAAGTCGACAACAAATTAATCATAATAAAAAAAATACAAGGGATAGGATGCACCAACTAATGGTGTCATCACTAACTCCAAAGATGACACGCTCCCAAGTTCCTAGTTCGACCCAAAATGGGCCTAAGTTACTCAAACAGTGGAATTGTGAAAAACTCGAGGCATGCTTCCAACTTTTAGCATTAAAAGGGGTAGAGGGGCGTGCTAAAGTTCCGGGATGGGACTAGGAAGAGTGACAAGCTTTAGTTACTTACTTGAACCTACATCAAACCAACCAACAAGTTAGTCAGTTCACTTTCTGCAACACCTTTAGTGCTAGGACAAGCCACGGGCAACTCTAGACTCATAAGACTCACCACGGCCCGAACTCAGGGGAGGCCACCACCTTCCCCCATATAGTATTCTTTACGTCTCTCCATGACACCTACATCCGATTGGCTTTTTGTCTCGGGACTCCCAAGGAGGAGTCCCGAAATTGTCCCGGTTTGGACTCTTGGGACTTTGTGAGGTCATAACTTTTTGCTCAGACCTCCGATTGGGATGAAGTCTAAAGCAAACTTGTAATTCTCCTTGAGAGCATTCCAACGGTGTATCGCACTCCACCTACACGCACCAAGGTCAGGTCGATTCCCAACTTTTAATGGTTAGGAATCAAATTGCCAATTTGACTCCCGACCTTTTTTTGTGCCATAACGTGTGCTGTAGATGTCCAAATGGCCCATGAAAGCCCATTTTTGACATCTACACTTTGATATATTTTCAATGATATAAAGAACACCCCGATGCAAAGTATTTTAACCATTACAATCGAACTCTAAAGTTTTGGGAGTCTTAGAGGACTCCCAAGTCCCCATTTTGGGAGTGTGAGTTTCATCCTCACACTTTCTCAAAATAGGGTTGCGACAAAATATATCCCTATATAACCAAAAAATCCTAAAAAAATGTGTCAATACTAAGTTGTAGAGTAACTCACCTACAATATCTCAAAGTGTTGATAGCACATTAGGTCATCATCCCAACCACCAAATCAAAGCAATAAGGGGGTAGAAGGGAGATACTTATATCAACAACGCACATGGCACCATTTTTAGCTTGAAAAAAAACTCTTATTTTCCTTGATCATTGAAAGGCTAACCTAATTCTAGATTGATTAATTCTAATGAGTCTACGAAAAAGAGCCTTTGAAATTCTAAGGTAATGCAAAAATTGAAAAAAACTTCAAATATCTTGTAGATCTAGGAGAGGAATGGAGTCCTTTGAAATTATAGATTAGTAGATCCAATCTCTGAACAAATAGTTTTTAAAAACCAATGTGAGATGGTTCTTTAGAAACCATCTTTCAATGGCTATTGCTTTGTTGCTACCATCCCCTAGAATGTGCAACTTTGGAACACCTTTCCAAGTTTTCTTGCCATTATCCTAAAGATGTTGTACTTTCAAGTAACCTACTTGGGAAATAGCCTTCCTGTCATTAACCTCACCAACCCCTATGAGCAGGCCTTTGGGGGTGAAAACATGAAATAAGAAACAAATCATGCCAAGGTTAAAGTCCTTTCCAAGGACTACATTATCCACATGGCAATTTTTTATTGCTTTATACTACATTTTTCACACAATTTCTCAAATAGAATATCAAATTTGAAGCCAAATATGACATATAACATGATAAAAACTCAATGTTTTTGCATCAAGCCCTAGATTATAATCAAATCTATAAATTTATTTTGGACCATGATTACAAATTCAAAATTATAATATTGCTTAAGGATGTTTGAATATCAAAATCTAAAAGCGTATATGTATTTTTATTTTTTGAATGTTTTGAACATATAAATCCTTTCTTGTGGAATATATTAAAATTCACCAAAAAATTAAAATGATTTGGTGGACATTTGATAAGGAAAAAAAATTTTGAAAAAAAAAGTCACATGTCCACATTTTTTTTTTGAGTGCTTTAAATAGGTCGAAACACATAACTAAAAACCAAAAAAGGCATTAAATGTTAAACATAATCAGTCAAAATGAAACATTTATTTTTTTATTACCATCTAAAACCATAATAATCATGGCAATTTAGTCTTTTTTCCTTCATATGAATGTCAAGGAACTTAAAGTAAAATTCATTTGATCCAATTTTAACTTTTCATTTTAATTTAGGATGTTTGAAAATGTACATGTATTGCATCAAATGGAGTCAATTTTGTAAAGGACTATCAAAAGGACTCATATAATAAAATAATTTTCATTGAAAAAAATATAGATGATAAAAACATATTAGCCACATTCAAAAAACACTCATACTTTTAAAATTGTGGAATTCTAAAATTTTAAAAATTCAAAGAATGTTTCAAAATTGCTTTAGAATTTGAGAGCTTCAAGAGTCTTTTACCATATATAAATGGGTTATAATGTACATGATGTATGAAGAAAAGTTATAGCTTAGAGTATAATAAAATTATACAATGTGAAATTTTAATTTTTAATGATGACTTAAAATTTTGATCATTTTTCAAGATGAAACATTAAATTTGTAAGGAATCTGCACACTTTTAAAAATTCATGTTTATTCAATAATGAATTGAAAAAAAATGTGATGCATTGGGGAACATTTAAATATTTTTTACGATAAGTTATAAAAAATTTCATTCAAAAATTCATTTGCATGTAAAAGTTTTTTTTGGGAAAAAAGACTTCCAGTCCTCTTCCAAATTAATCCTTTTGGCTCCTAATTACAAGTTTTGACCTAAAAATATAAAAGGACTTTTGAAACATGGTGAATTTTCATGAAAATTTTGTAGTTGTAACTTTGAAAATATAAGAATTTATTTCAAAAATTAAATGAATTTTTTGATATATAGTGTTCCCATGGTGATTTTTCAAAAAATTGAAAAACAGTTTTTAAGGACTATCCACACTTTGTGGCTCCTTATTTCATGCTTTCACCCTTGGGATTTAATAGTAATAGGTTGCCAATAGGGGTTATGGTAGAATTCCACCAATTTCTTGGGCTTAGATTTCAACAAATTATTTTTTGCTATTTTTCCAAGCTCCCAAAATGCCCTAAAAATATAAAAACAATAGTTTGTAGAACTTTGAAGCTGAAAACAACTAGTTAATTTATTTGTAGGCATGAGAAAATGCTTATGCCCAAGAGGTGAGGTTTTCCTTGCAGGGTGCTATATAGTTGTGCCTTCCATGGCTCATTTGCAAGAGCTAGGTGTCTTACCACCAATTTGGTTGGAAGTGCTTGAACTTTTGGGTCAATAATTCCAAGACTTTGTTGGCCATGGGCTAAATGAAGTAACTCCATTTTATTTTAACCCTCTTCATTTCAATCCCTTCTTCTCATATATGATTGCAAACAACCTTTTTTAGTTGGATGCATATCCTTGAATTAGGATGTTAAGGATGGAAAATCTTTCTAAGTTAGTTAATACCATGAACATCTTAGTAATGAATTAGTTATTAGTGGTAGGTTTATTTATCATCTTCCATTTATCTAAAAGATGAAGTTATGGGGTGGTTAGTGGGGTTCAACATTGTGTATGAATGTAAAGGAAAAAGAATGGAAGAAGATTGTACTTGAAGTTATGTAATGGAGAATAGTTTAAGGTTGTGTGGAATCAAGTGCATTATTTTTTTCTTATTTGTATCAACTTCTAGGAAGGTAGGGAAAGAAATTCCTTCATAATTGATGTAGAATCTTAGTTTTTTTTTTTTTTTTCAATGAAAATATTTTCTATGCTTACTATTAAAGTATGAAAGTAGGGCTATTGTTAGAAGGTACCACTAAAGGGTAGTAGCATGAAAGTAGCCATTGGATTTAAAGGCTATAAACATCAAATTGATGTTGTAAATGGTTGGCAACATCTATAAGAGGCTCGTAGGTAATTGACAATAAGCAACATCCAGAAGAAATTGTAGGTGTTGTAGATAGTAGGCAACAACTACAAAGGTCTACAAGCACTCAAGCTCTTCTTTCAAATTTGCAAATGACAATAGGTGTAACATGAAAGTGAGGCTTTCCTTCTTAGCAACAATGTAATTGCTTCATTGACCTTTTCTAGAATGATTTCTTTAACCAACTTTTGATTCATTAATTTAGTGATTTGGGAGGGGACATTTTCCCAACAAGTAGTTTGGGTTGTTAAAGTGTTGTGAATGGGTCATCGGCTTTGTAAAGATTTGTGTAGAACTAGTTAAAGGATGTTGAAAAGTTAGTGTAAGCCAATAATGGAAATTTCATGGGCCATTAGCTTTTTTATAAGAATCTTCATTTTCCCCAATGTGATGGAATTCAATTTTTTTTTTGGAGAAACAATCCTTGTACCTCATCCAACTAGTTGATGAGTTATGAAAGGAGTGTTCCATTGAAGTTTAGAAGATATTAACCAACTTAGTTTCCAAGGTAAAAAACATGTTTTTGACGCCAAGGTTTCTAGGGTTTCTTTGGAGTTGAATTTCCACAAGGGAAATCTTGTTTGTAGGCATTTCATTAAGGTTCCTTTTTCTTTCCTTAGCTCCTTTACCAATGCTAGGTTACACTTATTGACCTTAACAATGATTGCCTCTAGTTAGTTTAATACATAAAGGTTTTTCCCCTCCCCTTTCCAAGTTTCGAACATTTGGTCATTTTTTTCTTGTATTCCCAACAAGGTTATATCAAAGTATTGTTACATGGGATTGGAGTTCTTTTGTTGGAATTGGATTGTGAACATGAAAAGAGAATGCAATGTTCAAACTTCAAAAAATCTTTGAACCGAAATAATGGCTTAAATTTTGCCCCCTACCCACCCTCCTTATGTCAAACTCTAATGAAACCAAAAATTTGTCAATTCTAAAAAGAACTAAAATGTTTCCAAATTGGTCGATGTCAAAACTATAAATCTATTTTGATATTTAATTTTTTTAAAAATTCCCAAGCATTAATAAGGTCACATTCAAGGTTAAGATGGTGTTAGGAGGTGACTTCTTTTTTTTCTCAAAAAGTGCTAGCCAATGCCTTAAATTTGATTAAACTTTGCCATATAATTAAAATCATCCCCCACAATGTAATATTGCCTTCATAATATTTGTCCACATAAGGGTTTGATCCTTGGATTTGCAAGCCCCATACACATTGATCACTCCCAATGACTCAAAAATTGAAAGTTGGAAAATGACAAATTAAATTCTACCAAGAATCATTATACTGTGGTTGGTGATTTTGTTGGCTACTTTGTTATTCAATAGAATTGTCGTCCCCACATTCATTCTTTGTAGGGAAGGTCCCTTGGAGATAATATGATTCCAAAAGAATAATCGCTTGAGGAAATCAATCCCTTTGATGTTACTAAAACAGATCCTTGTCATTCAAATGCATGGTGTTCTTGAAATAAAGCAAGTCGTAAAGGGGTTGGGAATGTTTGTAATTAGGTTCTTAGTTGTTTTTGTTTCTTGAACCCTTTGCCCAAGTCTAGCCCTTTCACATTGAAGGAAACAAGGTGTTAAGGTGTACTATTCATTAACAAGGCTTGGAAGGGCAACTTGTTGAGTTGATTGATCCTTGGACATTAACAAAATTTTCACGATTTGACTTGAAGAAACTAAAAAGCAGCAACCCTTCCTCCCCTTGCTTGGGAAACTTGGTTGTGACCTTTTACATGTCCTACCCTATCATCCAAAAGGGTGTTCTAGCCATTTTAACAATGTGTATGCACTTCTTATCACCAAAGGGGTTGTGTATCAACTAGAGGACTAGGTTTTAAGTGATCAGTTGCCCTCAATCAAGAGCCCTTCTTTGTTAGCATGATGTGGGTTGGATTAGCAAATTGGATTGAGTTGTTCAACTCACCAAACTTTTATAGCTTGTCCATATCCTTCTATTTTAATTTTTTTTCCTTGCATATTTAAAAATGAGATAGTAATTGGAATGTGCACCAAAATTATGCATTCAAATTCCCCACCCTTTCTAAATTTGAGCACCAACACCATTCAAATTGAAAATCTTTACTAAAGTTTCATTTTAGTTTGACCTATCTTAAGACATCTTCTAATAACCTGGTGGAGATGTGAGCTTTTAGTTCAACTTTGGCAAAGGGTGTTGTCCATTGATCATCCTTACTATCAACTAGATTGATCCCAATAGGTAAGTTGGTAGTATCTATGGATTTGCCAAAAAAAAAATATTTTAGTTGTGCCCTTTGAAACCTTGGTAAGGATAGGCCATATGCTTGCTATGAGCTCTTAGGAATTAGGTAAAGGGATGGTGCCTAAGGCTTCAAAAAATGAAGGGGTTAGGATGGAGGAGTCTAACTTTCAGACTTGGATTCACCATGATGCCTTCATGGTTTTGCCTTTGTCCATACTCCTCCTTTTAAACACCTAAATTACATGCACATGGCAAGCCACACACTTGGTCAGTTCCAACATTCAGACTCATTTTGTAACCCTAAGCTAACCTCAACCTTTGGATCAGTGGGCCTCAACCTATTGTGAACTTTCCAAGTGGTTCAAAGCATTGTCGCCTGGGATTATCATCTCTCGTCTGATGGCCTAACCACAAAATTGTGTTTAGTCCACGGACTTAACACATTAGGGACATCTCCTCAAGCCCCTCTCCTTGAACCTTCACTTGTCGACACCTATGCGATTCAGAAATGTTGTCAAACCAAAAGTCGAACACAACCCAACACTTCAACTCGCAACCCAAGCCACCACAAAAGTTGCCCCACAGTGATATGGACTTGGGCCCCAAGTAAGCAACTCCTCACTTGAGGCTCCACCTAGAAACGCATGTCACTAATCCTCTATTGCTTGAGTTCAAATAAGGCATCAGAGTTGGATGAGGGTCAACAATTGCCTCCTTTTCTCCCTGCACCTTTGGTTGGAAAAACCTTTCTTTCTTTTTCTCCTTTCTTTCTCTTGAAAACCTTCCATCCTGGAAGGTCTAGGTCCAAGGGTAGTTCCTCATCCTTTTGGAGAGTTAAGCTTGGCTCCTCCTCACCCAATTGTAGCTAGGTGAAGGGGTTAGAATCTCTCCAGTTTACTTGCAATTCCCCCCTTTTTATTTGGGGAGAGGTCAAAGAACAATTTTTTTATTCTAGAGTTTTTAAGGAGTCTTGCTAGGATCAAGTCGTTGCCAATTAGCTCCCCTTTCCTTCGTGCCCAGGTGGTTGTGGGCAGAAGTGGAGGCTTGGTTCTGGTTCTGGTTCCGAACTCCCTAGCATTAGCCAACTTAGACTCCTTGGGAGATGTGTAGGGGTAGCACTATGCTCTTTCCAGTAAGGATGCTTGGTTCCCACTCCCTGATCAGGAGCTTGTGATCCAATTGGATCCTTATCCGTAGGTGAGAGATTTCAAGTCCCTTTGTTGGCCCCTTATCTTGATCCATCATTAAAAAGTCCAAGGCTTTTTTTTGTAACTTGGTGGGTTTGGCAATCCCAAGACCTAAGGGTTTTTTTGGGGCCGGGCAAGGTGCACCTCCATTGGCACAGTTTGGTCTGCACTAGGTGAGATGAATCCTTCTGAAACCCACATCTAATTTGGTTGCACCACTTTAATGATTCTCCCCTCCCCTTCAATGTCTTGCTGGTGGTTAGTGTTGTCTTCTTCACATTCCACTTGTTGCACCTGCTTAATGTTTTCTTCCCCCAGCAAGCAAGAAGAGCCCAGGCCCAAGGGAGCCTACTGTCCATATAAAGAGAAATTTTATATGGACAATTATTCATTTTTTTTGAAACTTCGAATTTGTGTTTTGATTGTTCAGGGCTGTTTAGGGCCCACAATTTGTTTGTCACATACAATCAATCATGCAGGCTAGTCAGCTAAAGTATCAAATATATAAGTCATGTGCACAATTCATGAAAATCAACCTTTGGGGGGAGAATTTGATTGCATGTGCATAATATATATGTGCAAATATACTTAAGTGAGCTTGACACTTATGACTCATGTGGGTGGTTTGAAGTTTCATGGATTGAAATTTGTGAACGTAAAAAATGGACATGTATATTATTGATTGCATGTATCATTACTGGCATGGATCAAACCAAGTCAGAATGTGTCATGTGTTTCTCTGACCATTCTTTCATGGTTGTTTGGATTTTAAAAATCAAAAAACTGGAATTGCCAGTTATTAACAAAAATCAAATACCTGCCCAACACTTGGTTCGATCCACCAATATCATGGCAGATACCCCATATTAGACACACTTGAGAATGGAATGAGAGCATGGACCTATAAGGACACATAGGAGACATGCAGCAGCTCATCACATCAAGGCTCTGCCCGGCAGCTTTGAACAAACAAAACTCATTAGAGATGATAAAACCAGTGTTGGGTGGTTATTCGTAGGAACAGACGCCCCCCTCCCCTTCCCTTTCAGTTATCATGGTTGCAAGTGGTTCTCAGGGTTCATGACCATGGGTCTCAAAAAGTCGAATAAACACTGTTATCTAACTGTGGCTCTCAATTCTTTTGAAACTGCAAATACCTGGTCATAAAATTGTGGGTTCTTTCATTAAAATAGTCGGTTCTTTAGTGTTTTTGAAATAACTAGAATCAACAACAGTTCTTTGATTTTGCATTTTTACAAAGAACCAGAATGGACGGTTTTCTGAATCTGAGGAATATCAAAAAAACCAAAACTGGTTGTTGTTCTTTAAAAATTCAATGAACTGCACAACACTAGATACAACCATGTAACATAACATGGTTAGGTGATTTGAGTAAGTAAAATATGTGCGAAAATCCTGTGGAAGAAGGCACTAATTTGCTGCTGCCTTGCATGATAGACTCTTCTCTTTCTTTGGAGGGCATCATGGTTTTTCCATAATGCCCCTCTGTACAAAGATTAGAGAAGAGGAGCCCACTCACTGTACGAGGCCAACAAACACATGCAGTTTGTGAAGTTTAGTAGTCGCTGTGACAATTGAGCTTTGCAAATGATAACACCTCAGAACCCCAGACGGTGGGGTGGGCCTTTCTTTCAGGAATGCCTCGCTCTTGGGGTAGTAACGTGGGGTGTTGACATACACAAAAATCAATTTCTCAAAAGAGCAGCATAGAGTGTACAACAACTAGGTGGTCTCCAGACAGCACTGGCAATTGGGTTTCCAGTTCCAAGCCAAAATTATATCCCAAATAGTGAAGTCTCTTAGCTCAGAGCCAACAACCTATTTCTTGGCAAGGGTTGTGACAAAAGATGATGTAAACTTATCAATCAGAGGCCAACAACCAATTTCTTAGCTGAGTTGTGACAAGCGATGATGATGTAAACTTATCAAGCTAGTGAAACAAGGGGTGTGTCATACTGTGGCTTTTGCCATTTACATTAAAAAGGATCTTAAGGCAAAAGAAGAATTATGAAAACTCAAATATTTCACCATGCAAAAATATAATCTTCAAACAATCCTCTAAAAGAAACCAAACTCCTTCAAGATATTAGAACTCTATTATAACTAATCTCAAGTTTCAACACAAGCCAAAATATCCACTTTCAAAAATCCGCATATAAAAATAAACGTAATATTATTACCTAGGGGAGCCAAAATCCCTTGAGCTACTATACTCTATAATGAATCTAAACACAATATCCTTGCATTGATAGGCAAGGCCAACAAGAATGTGAGAAGGCACAATGCTTGTTGGTTACAAACATGGAGATCAATTTAGCACCCAAAAACAGACAAAAAGTGTCCAATTTATGGAAACAACTTGAAGCAAAGGACGTATTCGTTGAACTAGTAGTGTATTTGTTCTATTCGGGTGTACTTAATAAGTAGAAAATAAACATCATTAATTAATTTGTTTAGTCTATTTGCCGGAATCTTAGGAGAAGTATATTTTAAATATTTGACATTAAAGTGTTGGACGTGCCTACCTACAAATAGTAGACTAATTAACCACTAAGAAAATAATAGGGGGCTCATTCAGCCCATTCCCTTTACATGATTCTCCAACATGAAACATTGAAAACAATTGGTAGCAATGAGAATTCACATCCATCAACATGAAACATTAAAATATATTGAAAATGTTGAGTGGAGCAATTTTGGTTCATTAGCCAAATCGGTGCCACTTTTTGTCTTCAAAGAAAAACAACCAATCTGAAAGCTTTAGAAAAGGATAAATGCAATGAAAATTTGATGCTATTTCTTTTCAAACACCGGGGGTTGAGGGGCTGGTTTTCCTCCATACCGCAAGCACATCTTACGCAAGTAAGCCAATTTCTCTTCGTAGGTAGAGTATAAAGGCTTTGCTATCCCTCCCCTTTCAAAACAAGCCTGTAAATGTGTGCGAAAATATGAGTGCTCAGATACTCGCTTCTTGATCACCTTCCCATAAGCAACATGTGATGCTGCTAAAAGCATCTGTAGAGAGAGTAACCCAAAACCTCAGATTAACATCCTCTCTCTCTCAATTGTTGCTCAATTAGACTCAAGGACATCTCAAGATTTTACAAGAGTATGAATGGAAGATTCTCAACATCCATATTAAGCAATTGTGGGGCATTTGTTATATATATCTCTCTTAGTTTTATATTGGATGCAATTCAATTATTAATGTAGAAAAAAATTCACACAATGATGATCCCACAAAGAAGTTTAGCAACAAAATTTCATCCTCTAACCCTCTTGAGCTCAATTAGTCCAAATGTCAAACGATCAGTTTCCACTGGCTTAAACTCTTGGATAACCTGCACTGAAACAAACTACATCAACCCTCAACCCATTTACTTGGAAACATATGAGCACTACTGAATCATGTTCAACAAAATAAAATTACAAAATTGACAAGAATGTTCCTATGGAATCATGTTCATTGGTGTATGACAAGTTTTTAGAATGTCCAAAGTCTTCTTCTTTGTTGATGAATCTGTAATGCTCAGGTTTATTCTGGTTTATAAATGTCCCATTGAGAGAGAATTTACTAATTCATTTATGTAAGGCCGCATGTAAAAATGTTATGGTGACATGTAAGAACGAAATTTATTAATCCCTTTTGTTTATGGTTGCATGTAAAGAACTGACAATGCATGATTTAGAGCACCACCAATGTCACACAATTTGAAAACTAAAAGATCACAATTGCCATGCATAGGAAATAAGCAACAAAAATCTAGTTCTTTGTTAGTATGTATCCAAAGTGGTTAACTTGAAGGCAGTATGCAAGAAAGACCAGAGAAAGACCAACAAGACCAAAAAAAGAACCGTACTGTTGAAGTTTGCAAAGCATAAATCATGCATGCTGCTCCTTCCCCTGGATCGCAGTGAGGTCCAAGAATCTTCCATTTCTGTTCCCCACCCACACAAAAGGAAAGAAAGGAACTCTTATAATTAACCCTTCACAAATTACTAGTACCAATACTAATAATAATAATAATAATAATGAAATGGAAGTTCATTTGGATCCATGTTTTGATTGCTTGATTTTGATGCAAATTCAATATACTGCTCACTCCATATTTTTCTATGTAAATCCCATTTTCTAGTTGTCAGGCCCTTTAACAAAAACACATCTGGATCCAAACACCCACATATGCATAGTATGCAGAATAGGTGGAAAGCAAGGTTGGTGAGGAGTTGAAGCAAGCACCTTGAAATAAGGTAGTAAATTCCTCACTTCCTCTGGTACATCTGCCTGCACCCCTCTTTCTTCTGTCTCCACAGGCTCTTCTTCTCCTTTCTTATCTCCTTTTTTTTTACCACCCTTTTTAGTTTCAAGTTTGGGTTCGGGTTTGACATCTTCCTTCTTAGTAGTGCCATCCTTTGCACCACCTGCATCCTTTTCTTTTGCTTCTGATCCCTTTTTTCCAGCTGAATCTGCATTCTTTGCACCAGCAGATGCATCTTTTCCTTTTGCATCTGTCATCTTTCCAGCTTCTACTTTCTTTCCACCACCACCACCCTTTCCTTTTGCATCCTTCGAACCTTTCGCATCTGATTTTCCCTTTGCAGCAATTGTATCCTTAGGATTGGGAGGTTGAGGGGTTTGTTCAGGAGGAGGTACTAGTGGTTGTTGACCTGCTGGCACATATCCTTCTGGATACACTGGTGCAGGCTCTGGAAATACTTCAGGAGTCTTGTGAATGCTGATTGCCTTTTCTGTTGTGTCTGTAAACTCAAGAAAAACTGCCTGTCAAAGTTATTCAAAAATTAGACAGGAGAAGGGGCCGAACTGAGGGAGGAAAACCCTAGTCTCACATAAAAATTTCCAGGAATTCAAAGAAATAAGGAAGAATTTCAATTGATTGTTGAGCACATCAAAATCAAGCACGAGACTTCTAATAACCATGCATGTGTTTTCTTCTGACTTATTCATTCAATAGACTGAAATAAATTTAAAGGGCATGTGAAGTGAGGCCCCTTACTATAGACTCAGGAATTTCAGCAGTCTGTAGCTCCTTGAGTTTGGGAGCCAGCAACACCCCAAAGTTGGGTGTCAAAAGGTCAACAATAAGATGCACTAACTGCACAAGCATACAACAATCACACATGTTGAACTCAAAATACACAAAACTCCCAATAGACAAAATATCTAAACCTTCTTCAGCAGATAAATTGTCAAGAGTCCCATGCTACACAGGAGGTATGTGGAAGATTGTTAACCATAGTCCACAACCTAGATAGTATTTACAGTGCAAGTTTTGGTGGTTGCAGGCTGGAATTTCTGGGGAGCAGATCCCATGCTTAAGTTTGAATTTACCTGTAACTGAAAATTTGACACAATGTGCCTTCACTGATTGTTCATAAAACTCATGGGCCCATCACCACTTTGTAACCAGAAAGAATATTCAAACATTGATTGTGCAAACGAACAAGTCCTCAGAACCAGATAGTTGTAGGCCTTGGTAGAAAGCAGTAGATTTGTGGCCTTACCATCTCTGACAAACTGCTCAAATCTGGCGATGACCCACAGCCTCCATATAAATCTATCCGCAATATCAACCATTGCAACAAAAAATTGTGTCACAAGTTGCAGCAAAAAACCTTCCAGAGACTAATAAAAATTTATCTCAAGCCAGGTGGAGGCAACCTTTGCATCACAGCAAAGATCTGATTACATATCTTTGCGTTTTGGACAGGTTTGCAGGTCCCTGAATGGTTTAAGAATATTGTATATGGATCACTTGAGGAGAGGTTCAACACCTTAATTTGCAATGTTTAAAACAATTGAGAAAACCCAATGGCCCAACTACAAGCATTGCTACACACATTCCATCCATGAGTTACAGATGTGTCCATCACACTAAATAACATAACAAAAAGATGCAATGTTCAAATGCAAAGGAAGTACCAGCAGCTAGATGGATGAGAGCAGCATAGAAACCAGGAGCTGCAAGCTGATAGGCACCAAGCATCTGGTTTACAACCACCATTTTTTGCCACATCGATTTCACAATCTCTGCTGCTACCCTTTCAAAAAAGCTTATATGAGTTCTAAGTGAAGATTTACTGCTTTTGCATGCCATCTGTAAATGTGTGAATTGCACACAAGATTGTGAAGACCCATGAAGGATACTCAAATCCATTTGCAGCTTGCAAGGATTCAGTAAGAGATAACTTGACCGTTAGACTAAGTATAAACACCCTACAGGGTGAAGAGAAATACAATCAAGAGTTCCTGAAGGTATATTGGCATCAATCCACAATTCTTGCCATTGATCCTGTGCAGTGGGGCACAATCAAAGTATAAAAAGCAGCTCTTTACATTGGTCACTAAAGAGAAAGGAAAAACTATCATCTATTTAGTTACCCCTCATTGGAATCTCATGCTTTGACCTGCTTAGAGTTATCCATGTAAACCAGATTGCATACTGGAAACTCTTGATTTTGCAACATTATGCTCTTGGTTTTACAACAGAATGTTGTTGCTCATTCACTTCAGCATTAAGTGAGTCTAAAGTTGAGTGATTCTTTGATGTTTTCTTTGGGGATTCTCTTTATTATTTCCCTCAGTTCAGTTACATGGATCAAGACAAATGGGTATGGGAAGAAAAGGGAATGAAAGAGACCTACAAAATTGAGCACAGCAAAATCTTTGTCTTCAAGCTCTGTGCCTTTAGAGCTATACCATATGAGCATGGCTTGTAGTTGTCCTGATCAGATGTAAGTACAAGTTAAGCTTTTCTATTCTTGCTGACCTCAATTTCATGTATATGTTGCTAAAGTAAGGACAAGAGTTTTTCTGTGTCGTTTTTATCCACATGAAGTACGTTTTATCTAACTATGAGAAAACAGATAGATACCATTTTGAAGATATGAACAGTCATGTCAGTTCTGGCTGATCCATTCCAAATTAAACCAAACCCAACATAACAAGAATGGGTTGTCACCATAACCTTGTGAGTCACTCAGAAATTAGCATTAAATCATCTCCTTGCATCATGAATGGCAGTGACTAGTTGCCATTGCTCCCCACAGACTTCATCAACTCCCAACAGTGGGTATGAGTATGCAAAAATCTGCTCCCCAAAAAAAAAAACAATCATCTGTCTCCAAGTTACTAGAGAAGTGAAAAGACTTGCCATCATATCCTTTGAGAACATCACGACAAGCCAGTAGTTCCTCATCAAGTTCACGCATATGCTTAAGAGGCATGAGTTCCTTTAATACAAGGTAGGTCAGCCCATATGCTTCCCAATCTGCATCAAACATATAGAATGACCACATTGTGGACCATTGTTGTTAGACATTGTCTATAGCATATCAGGTTAGCACAAACTGTCAATTTTACTTGGTAGTCAATTGAGTCTTTGATCATAGTCAGTGAAGATGAGTAGAAAAAGACATTCATCATTTGTGTAGGAAGCTCAAGAATTAAGCTGCATAGATTTACCAATATAAGTGAGTGGGTTCTCAATGGAAGTCGCCTCATCCACTGGTTCTTCTGGTGGTGGAGGTGGTGGAGGAATTGGGTTCCCATCCTCATCAACTACATCAAACAAGTGTGGCATAGCAAAGATCAACATCCATAGAATAGAATGCACCCAGCTTCAAAGGGAAGAGTCAAGATCATCTAAGATTGCCAAAGTCTTTTCAATCCTTGAAATCGAACTCTTGTGCACCAATTTTGTCAAAGGCACAGGATTACTTGAACCCACTGGTGACTTATTCTTCCTCTACTTTTCATGGAGTTTGCAACTAGAAAGCTTTGTAACCAGAGGCAAATCTTGAATGAAAGAGCTCACAAAGTTGTTCTACCAGAGCAGCTTCTTTTGCTTCAGGGACAATCTGGGGCGCTGGTGCTAAAGACTCTCCCTGGTTATAAATAAAAAATGTGGACAACAATCACATAAGTAGAGTGCCACCCTTAGATGTCAAGAGGTATTTATTCACAGAAATCCACTGAAGGGGAATCTTTACAAGAGATTGAGCTGAGTCTTCTAGCAATAAACAACATCATACTCATTGCAGGTCCCCGACAGTCTAGTGTTGCAATGCTAGCATCATGCATCAAATATGGTGGAGTTTGTTGGATGCAAAAGAATGCACAGAGAGTAGGGGGACTGACCTTGGAATGAAGCAAAATATCAACCTCCTCCACAACATCAGTTATTAGTGATACAACCTTTGATATCAGAAAATCCACCTCTGAAATGAGGTCCAGCAGTTCACTGTCTTCATCTGAAAAAACAGAACCGTAGAAGCAGATTATCTGCTAAGGGATGGGTTAACAAAACAATGCAAAACATGAAGCTGCAAGACTGCATAGAATGACATACAGTGTTATAGTTCATGACAGTTGTTGGGCTCCAGCATCATGGATCTACATCTTTTCTGGTCAAGTTTCAAACATCATTGATTGCAAGTGCCAACTACAATTGAGCAAGCGGTTGTCACAGAGTTGACACTAGGTCACGTGTCTCCAGCAAACACAAGATGTCATATATTGGGGAGCAACTCTTTCCACAGGAATGCTAGGGTGGAAGAGTGAAGTTTTACCATCAGGATTTGGTGTAGTAGGCCTTCCCTCCCAGCGTAGGGTATAAGCTTTTGGGCCACCTATAAAGTGTGCCCATCACTTTTGACTACAAGATGCCATATGTACATGATTCTAATTCGATGAAAGCAAGAGCTTGTTCAACTACCACAGAGCGAAAGTTGGTTGGTTTCACCCACATCCAATAGATTCTTTTATCATAACAATTTCATTACTTTGCATTACGTAGAATGGGTTAGCAATCAAGAGTAGCATATGAGTAAGCTGCATTGGAACAATTCAATGAAAATGACAAAGAAAGTGAAACAATGCTTCTCAATGTAAGTGATCCATGTGATTCAGATGTCATGATGCATGTTGTCAAAAGTAAAGAGTGGTTTGTACCATAATTGAAAGGAACGGGAAAATTTACATAGTTACCAAGGTTGATAGATACTTAAGAGGACACATTGATTAAGAAACCTAAACCTGAATACTCGACTACTAATTGATCGCCATCATTGCAAGCATCTTGTATGATGTAATCAACATCCAACAATGTGCCCTTTTCTTTCACTCAATGAACAAACCCCCAATGACCCAAAAGTCATTTGAGAAAAAGAAGAATTAACAAGCATGTGCATATATTCACTTCAATTACTCCTGTAATCAGTGGGAGGTAGAGCATGAATCTACAAGGTAAGTAGTTGATCTAGCTTCAACATACAAACATGAAAAGAATTTCAATCAAATACTCCACTTGATGATCATCAATCATATTAGCTTTCAACCTCAATTTACACAAGTGGTGTTGCATTTCTAAAATCATATATGTAGATATATATATCCTCAAAATGAAAATCCTTGATCAAAATTTAGGTCAACCCTCAAATGTGATAAGTACCTCATAACTGATGCCTTGTGGAACATACTTGGCAGGGACCTCTCCTGCAAGTACAAAAACAAGCAAGCATACAAGTTTAGATCACATTTGTAATCCCGTTTTGGGAACAACCTTATGAGATCTTCCAAGATCTAAAACCTATCCTATTTAAGAATTACAATGCACAAACTTCATCAAATCAAGAGCTTCCTCAAATAGAGTGTCCCATTTGTATCCCATTTTGGTAATGCTTATGTCAAGCTCTGCTCTCTAAAGCCTACCTATTTCAAAGTTACAATGCATAAACCTCATCAATCAAGAGCTTCCTCAGACATGGTGTACTGGGAGCATAATAAGAGAGCATGTGCAATTGTACATCACATAATTTTTATCCCATTTTGGTAATGCTTATGAGCTCTTATTCTCTCTAAAACCTATTCTAGTTCAAAACTACAAATGCACAACCTTTATCAATCAAGAGTTTCCTTGGATGCTGAATACGTTGGGAGCATCACGAGCAAGCATGTGCAATTGTAGATCAAATTGTATCTGGATTGGTAATACTTATGAGCCCTTAGAACAGATCTCTAAAACCTAGGTCCTATTTCAGAATGAAAATTTGCTCTGGACTTCATCAGGACCAAGAGCTTCTGTTGATTTTGTAGACTTGGAGCATCATAATAAAAACTTGCAGAAACCATTGACAAAATTGGTCTTATTAGCTTGAGCTCCTTCACCAAAGTGTCTTTGAGGAAAGTGGAAGACATTTGCAAAGGGGGGAAATTTGTACTGGGCAAAGACCAATGACAGAGCTTGGAATTGTGCAAGAGTTGTCACCATTAAAGCTTCTTCCATTATCACTTGAAGCATGTGTCATCTTAACCTACCTTATTCTGCTTCTTCCCTAGACTCTCTCTCTCTTGTGCATTCTGTAAACCAGCTGAATTGGAAAGGAAACCAACCCACATGTATCTGTGTTCCAGATAGACATTGTGCTCTTGTTTATGCACTGGATGGATTGCAAGAGAAATTGCAGCAATCTAGTGGTACTGGTAAACGGAAGATTGTGAAGCAACAGCAAATGTGCACATGTATGAAGAGGAGGAGAAGATTTTAGGGTACAAGCAAAATTTTACAACGCACCCATTTCGAATGCGACACGAGCACAAGCGGCAAATCCCAGCCAACGAAGAGATTGCTGGCCATCTCCGACACAAATGGGGACTTTGCATGTGCTCCAATCCCACATATTGAGTTTCTGCTTGATGTCCACCTATCCACCCATCATTGCTCATCATCCCCTCCGTTAGAGACACAACAAAGCAAGTTCTCCTCTAGCTAGGTGGGTAAGGTACCCCTTTTTCCCAAGTTTTTCTTTGCTACCTGGTCGGGCAAAGTACACCCCATTTGCCATTCGTGAAGTTGGGAATTAGTCTGAGAAAAAGGAGATGCCCACGAACCTGCAAGATCATATCTGGTACATGAAATACCCATGCAATGCGGGGGTGTCAAATGTCTTGATTGTTACAAGTGATAATTGCGCGCTAGCTGAAGAGTGCAACTGTAGCTGCAACAAGTCTTGTTATAAGACAGGATTGAAGGGGCACCTCCTGATCAGAGGAAGTCTTGTTGTGAAGCAGCATGTAACCGCCAACACTGAGTGTCTAGTCACATGTCCAGCCGCGGATCTAGTTAGTTCCTTGCAGATGAGTCCGTCCGTCCGTCGTCTCTCCCCTTTCGTTCTGATGTATATTCAAGACCACCACCACCACCACCACCACCATCATCATCATCGGACACTCCGCCTCTGTGAGCCAGTGCAGAATTGCACGTGAGATTTTCGCAAAATCTGAAATTTGTTGCATGAGAATTTTTTTCTTACCGTGAAAAAAAAAATTCCAGAGTACCTATTGGTTTCAAGAGACTTTACTATTCTGCAAACTTGAAGAGAATTTGGACTGCTGCAACTTGCCCTAAGGCGCCTAATCTCTCAAAGTCTGAGAGCACTTATACGAATGATCGCCAAGTTGAAACTTGTGCAATTGGTGAGCTTCTTCTTCATCTGTAAAACCAAAATCTTGCATCTCTCAATAGTGCAAAACTCAAATTTCAATCTTAGATTGCCATTGTAATCTAAGATTGCAATAGATGGATGGGACCAAATCTTCAATCTTTCAAGAGTGCAACATTCAAAGCTCAATCTTAGATTGCGAGAGTAATGTAAGATTGCAATAGATTGATCAGACCAGATCTTTGATCTTCCAAGAGTGCAAAATTCTTTCAACCTTTAGATTGTACTCGTAGTCTAAAGAGTGCAATATAGATTGATGGGACCACTCACTTTTCAATTGGACACCTGAAGAGAACTCCATGTGGGCAGGGGGGAAAGCAAACCCCTTTTACTAAGAAAAAATCATGAAAGAAGCAGGAGGATTGAGGGTCCACAAAATGGGCTCCCTATTTCTCCCAAAAATGTCATGTCAAAGCCAGGTTTTAGCAAAGAGATCTTCCAGTTTGAGTTGAGCGCTAGGAAACCTTGGACAGCACCTGAAGAGTGCTAAGGTACGAGACCAGAGATTGCAGCATTAATTAAGAGACCAGAGACTATGGTGATTTCTTTTCTTTGGATTTCACACTTGTTTGAGTTCTCTTCCTCATCATTATCATCATCATCATCAAGAGTAGAGATTTTGGAGACTTTGAAGCCCTTATGCTACAACCTTTTTTCTTAATGTATTGCAAGATATTATGAATCATGGTTTCTCTGGATTGCAAAACACACTTACAAGTAAGATTGCGTACATCTGTGCAGGAATTGGGACACAATGTTTGCTTGAATTTGGAACCAATTTTGTGGGCAACAAGTTGAAGACCTTGCTCTATTCTCAAGGCTGATTATTTTATTTTTTTAATCAAATAATATTTGCATCCAAATTATCTAATCATGTTACACAATTCCATCATCTCTCACAATTTTGTTTGTCCTACCATAAAGGATAAAGTCATTACACATCACTTATTATCTTCCTTACCATCAAGTGCATGATTTCAAAAAGCCTTTGAAGGTCTACTACTTTTTTTCTAATCTACCGGAAAGGTGTCATGGTCTCTTTGGAGTGCACACTCATAAAGGTTTGTTCTCTTCCTCATCATCAAGAGGAGGATTTCAGGTTTTAATGATAACTTATAAGTGTTCGTGTTTTGATGAGAGCTTGTCAAAAACACCGTGATAGCATCTAATGTTTCCCATACATGACAACATGATCTAGTATTATGTTCATGTTCACAATATGGCAATTAAAGAGTAGAATGCCAACATCAAAATGGATCAACAATGGAACATGTGGTGTTTTACTATTCCTTTAAATTTGGTGATAGTTTTTCCAAGCCACCACCTAGGTAGCTAAGTTAGAAGGAAAGGGTTGGATATTAATGAGTGTCAAGAAGAGCATGTCAATAGGAAGACATCAAGGGGATAGTTGGAGGAGAACATTTGTGTGTTTGCATCGTGAAAGAAAATAAGTTCATTATGAGAATATTGTTGAAACCCAAGGCCTCTTGGATTCACATTAGTTGAAGCAAATTAATGTCAGATTAATAATTTAATTATCACCATAGGAAGAAGGCAACTTGCAACAAAATTATTATTGTTAGACAAGAAGAGTTCTTAGCAATTAGAAGTGAAAAGAAGTTAGAATATGAGCCCATGAAGGGATTGGACAATTTATTTGACTTTGACACAATAAATAAATCAAGCTAGCTCCAAACTTGAAGAAGGTAATAGTTGGAGTGTCTTGAACAAGAACTAGTAGAAAGTGCCTTTAAGTCTCCAAGGGGAAAAATGTGAGTCTCACCATGGGTTGGAACAAAATTGGTATCATTGTTGGAGGTATCTTAGAACCAAGCAAAGTAAAATATTGAAATAGACATCATTATAGATGTGAATATGAATACAATGAAAAATCGATTATCATTATAATTTGATTTTTTTCTTTGACAATAAAAACTACAAAAGAAATGCAAAAGTCTACAAAACCATTCACATCAAATCTAGTTGTAGATGATACCTTCAATTCATGTCTTCATGCATCCAATTGGTGTATGGGGAAAAAAGAAATGGCTAGGGTCCAACATGAAATTAAACATATGGTCATCCATGGACCATTCCAAAAACAATTTCAGAAAATAACTATCTCATTTTCAAGTCTACTTATTTCATTTCTTTCTTAATAACAACTCCATTTTCCTATTAACTTTCATAATGATTATTTCCTACCTTTCCTACTAACTACCTTCATTTTAGAACAATCTCGCTCTTTTTCCCTATCCACCAACATGGATATGAAAAAACAAATCAATATGTGTCTTTTCATGTTCATGAAATGTATATTAATTTAAATTAAATTTAAAATTGAGATAAATAATGGTGAATTATTGAAAACCATATGAAAACATAAAAGATATATAAAATAATTGATCATCACTAGACCTCAAATTTATAACTTCAAATAGGTAGCATATACTAAATACACACATAACAAAGAACTTGTACTCATTGGTCACACAATCATCAAATGCTTAAGTTGCTAACATAAAGTAAAATGGCAATTACAAAGGAGGTTATAATTGGATGCCATACGTATTTTTCAACATCTAAGCAAAATCAATAACATACATGTGTTAAGATCAAACAACAAAATTGTGAAAATAATGATAATGTGAATGATGATGCAAATAGAAATATGAACATATGTCCAAACTAGTGTTGGACTAGAATTGGATTTTTAACATACCCATTTGGTACAAGTATTTGACTTTTTTTGAAATTTGTATATCATGGTAGTACGAGTATTGAGGCAAAAATACAAAAATTCATATCAAGTGGTATCAATATGTACAAAGTTTACAATTTTCACACATTGGTATGAGTATCATGGTATTGAAATGTGTGATACCAAAGGGGTACATAGTATCAATATGAATATGTTGATTTAATGTGTGATGCCATACAAAAGTTCAACTTTTTGCATAAGTTGAAAAGAAAAAAACCTTGATGAATCCTTTTTTTTTTAAAACCAACAAAACACTAATCACAACAAAATTGATTTGTGGATTCCCAAAATCATCACAAATGTGTCATTGATCAAAGGTTAAAGCTATCAAGTTGGAAATTTTAATTTTATTAATTTTATTAATATTATAAAAGACATAAATTTAATAAAATTCATCTACACATGCAAATCCCAAGTTGGGGAAAAAAATCATCACTTGATAAGTCATATACAATAACTAGCAAAAAAACATTATGACAACTTTGATTTGAAGAGGTCTTATATTCATCACTAATGCATCATTGATCAAAGGCAAAGGTTGCCAACATTGAAGAGTCACCCTTAGCTATAATGTACAGCTTCTCACCATGCTGAAGAACAATATAACTTGTCATGGACATGGAATACATATGCATTTGGGAAAATGGCTAAGATTTTTTAAATTTATGGGATGCTTAATTGCTTTGACAAAATGTTGAATGGTGAATCATTTGGTTTTTTGGATGTGTAAGTGTCATGGTTGTGTAATCGTCTACATATAATCATAACTTTTTTTTAAATAAATTTTTTAATTAGGAATTTTGTGATGTAACATGAGTTGCAATCATCCATAAGATAAATTAACCAAATTGGCTTTTTAAAAAAGAAGTAAAAGCAATTATGTGGCCTTCTATATCGTTGCCTACCTCTCAGATCTTGATGTAAACTCTGGCACCCAAAAAAAGAGAAACTTTAATTTCAAATTTTGGTGATCAGAAATCCCAAAAATTTACCAAAAAGAAAAACATGGTGTACACACAAGTAATTGTTTGTAATGTCCATTATAGCTAGATTCATATCGATCATGTGTAGATTATTTTACTTGGACTTATATGGGGAGTATATTAAAATTTGGATATATTTACATCTATTTGGTTGTAATGTAGATTATGATTGTATGAATGGCTATGTAAATGTGTTTCAAGTTTCAACCTTTTCACTAAACAATCCTTTTTGTTTTGGCCTTTTGGTTTTCTTGGTTGTTGGCTCTTTGTGCCAATGCTTTTTTACCACCCAATTCTTGTTTTGTTTTTGTTTTTTTTTTTTTTGGCAATGCATTTTTCTCACTTGATATTTTTCCTTGGTGTTTTTCAAATTTTTTTTTAAACACCCATAATTTCACTTATTTTTTTTTTTTACCAAATTTTTCATTTGGGAGTTTTTTGGAT
>Ga0116227_10002319_pt1 | contig 43373 bp, 38 predicted proteins | sample S1TSphgellanicum_FD_89693 | JGI IMG/M metagenome (GOLD analysis project Ga0116227, IMG submission 89693) | Host-associated microbial communities from peat moss isolated from Minnesota, USA - S1T2_Fb - Sphagnum magellanicum MG | ecosystem: Host-associated > Plants > Peat moss > Unclassified... | reverse complement strand
TTGTTTTTTGTTTTTTTTTTTTTTTTTTTTTTTTTATTTATTTGAAAATATATATAATTTTGGGTTTTTTCATTCTTTTTTTTTTTTTTTTTTTTTTTTTAACCACAACAAAAATGAAAACGGGCGTTTGTTGTGGGGGGCGAAAGGCGGAAAATGGTAAAGGGGGGGGGGGGGGAGTAGAAATGTCAACCAAAGTACTAAACTGGGTACCTAGGATTAAACCTTGGGTCAAGCCCAAGCAATGTTACCACAAGCATAAATTTTCTAAAATGAAATCAAATAATAATGAAGAGAAAATCAATCATCAAATCATCTTTATGATGAGCCATTATTTTTCTTTGTTTGTTCCCTTGTTTCCTTGGATGGATGGATGGACAAGAAAATTGTTAAGTTTTTTGTGTAGTTTAAAGTTTTTCTCTCTAGGACTAGGCTGCTTAGGTACATTCTACTGTTTTTTGAATATCTAATTTCAATTGCACATATCTATTTCTTGGCCTTGGGTTTTAAATTATATTTTTCAACCTCAAGGACTTCCTCATTCTTGTCTCCAACAATAACCTTTTAAAAACCATGTTTTTGCACTTTGAATTTTGGTTTTGGTTATATTTTGTGTTTTGGTGAGAATGATTAGTAAAGAAAATTACCATTAAATTTCTATGAGTGAAAGAATGGATTGCAGCACTTTGAGTATCACAAATTAAGATTATGAATCAAAATAACCTTGGACCAACCATGAAATGTCAAGGTCTAAAAGCAATTTTATAATAGTATGAGCATTCCAATTAACATAGATGACCCAAAGATGGGACTATTACAAAATCATGTGTATAGGGAGAAGCGGAGGCAAGATCAAAAGGTCAAATTGTAATGAGATACAATAAGGGAGATTACTTTGGTGAATTGGCATTGATTAATGATGCTCCACGAGCTGCCACTGTGGCAACGGTCACAAAATGCAAAGTTGTTTCCATCAATCGCGAAAGTTTCAAGGTTAGCTTTCAAAGCTTAAACACAAGTTGCGAATGGCAAGCAATCTGTTTTTTAATGTTCATACTTTGAAGTTTCTACTACCAACATACTGAGCTATTCTTGATTGTTATGCTTTAGATCCTAACATGGTTAAGAATATATGTTAAGATGAATTGAATTTATAACATGCTTTCATTTCTTTTTCACAAGTCCACATCCCTTTTGGCCTAGTTTTCCTCATATTCCTCTTTGCATTCTAATATATGCTTAAAAAATATTTTACACAACAAATGAAATAGACCCTTTAGTGTTAACATGACTAAAAGCATTTTCTCCAAGTTTCATTGAGCCACCTCAGGTCCTAGCTCCTTGCAAGGGTGGTGGTTCTTCACATAACCATTGTACACAATGCTCCACAATGGAGACCTAATTAATTAGGTCTAAAATGTTTATTGGGGGCAAGTAGGCCTATGTAATGGAAGTTGGGAAACCTTGCCATTCAGGGCCTCTTGATTTGAAGAGGCAATAACTAGCCCAATGTACTTTTACCATGTTAAATATTTTTAAAAGTTTTTTAATTATCATCTAAATATAAATTAGTGGATGGATGGCACAGAGGTTGTTGGGAAAGCTTGAAGACATCTTGCATCGAAGGAAAGCTGAATACACCCACACTAGCACATGATTGCACACTCAATAATCACTTCACTTATTTGCAAAATTGTATTTCCAGCTTTATTTTTTTAATTATTGTGATTTTTCTAGTGTGTGAACAATTTGTATAACAAGGCCGTTGTTATACTACATGAACAATAAGTTGACCCTCCCGCAATTTTAATTATGAATTTTATTATTTCTATGCATTTCATACTACTTTAACCATTAAAATTTATCAACACATCTCATAGAGAAAAATACATGGACATTGAAAGCAATGATCCAAACACAATTTTATTGAAATTCTTTTAAATATGTTCCAATAAGACCTAACAAGTACATTCATTTTTGGATGTATTGTTACCAAAGACAAAAACTAATGTCATTGAATTTTCCTTTAATGCATTCAGCCATTCTCCAATTTGAAATTAGGTAGTAATGAAGGCACCTGCAAGCTAGGTCTTGTTGATATAACTCCTACTCGCCTTCATTTTTGGGATAAGAAAAAGCTTATTAACATGAATTGTGGCATTTCAACATCTATGATTATACAAAATGCAATGTGTTACTCGCACCCCACACATCAACAAATTATATTGAACTAGTATGGGAAGAATGTATTTAGAACTAGTCATTTGATGCATATAGCATGTTGGCATCATATGGCATGACATTATTGTATCAATTGATATAATGTTATTATTTTGCTCCAATTAAGTGTTCATGTTTGATGCTTGGTGAATTTTTCATTTTGTTCAATCACATATACTACCCCTCACAATATGAGTTTTGAATACCATGTAATAAAGATTTGAAAGAACGTTGAGGCTTAATGTTTTGGTCATGGGTATGATATGTCGGGTTTGGGACATGGAGGTTGAAACATGATGGTTAGGCATAAGGTTGAATTGATATTCCATATTTGCATGGACATCAAAATTGATAGTTGGTTAGAAAATGACTTTGGTAGAACATTATTTTCCATAGAATCTAGTCAAATTTACTATTTGCCCATAGGTTTATGTTTGTCTAGGTCTTTGAAAGTTTATTTCAAATCATAACCATTAAGTTATATAATTATGCCCACCATCAGAAAAATGTTTTGGGAAATTTGTTCATGTTCAAGCTTGGAGGTGACATTACCAACATAAAGGCATTTCAACATCAATTCCATATAAAAAAAAAACCTTTGTGGAAATAAGTTTCCACATGGACATATTGAACAATTACAAATCATTTTTTTTTTCCAAGCATTTGAATTCACATGTGAATTCTTTTTGCTAAAAATACCGTGAAATATTTACAAGTTGTTTTATACACCATTTATGTGATGTAATTTTTGACATATTTACCATTTATAAGTGAAATTATTGCCCATTGTATTGAAAATTTGTCAAATAATTGCATCAACAAAACATGTGCCAAGATGTTAAATATGTCATTTTGAACATCTCGTCTTGATGAAGATTATCTATTCGTTGGATTTGGTTGCATTCCCAGTCTTAACAAGTCAGGAGTGTCAAGGTAAAAGTTTTATAAGTTATAGTTAGCTTCTAATTTTTCAAAAGTATAGAATTGTATTTTTAAAACATTGTCCAACCCCTTTGGTGGCTCCTAAGATTGGGAGTGCACCCATTTGCAATGAGACAAAGTATGAAAGGTTTTTTTTCAAGACTAAAGACAGTCAAAAATATAACTATTGGGTTGTTTTTTTCAGCCTTGTTAAGCTTGTTTCCCAAGCTCACAATATGGAAGAGAACTTTCCTAATATGTGTTTTTTTTTTTTCCGATGGTATATATTATGTATGACTTGTTCAAGGATTTGAACTATGAGGTCACAATTTAGGTTTATGTTGTACTATAATGGTTTCTTTTGTAACACCTAAAGTAGGATGCTACTAAAATTTTGAAGGCCTTAATTATAAGACCTAGTTAGTGGCATTTGTTTAAGATTTTTTGGGAAATTTGTGAGATGATGGAATTAGAATTTGGAGGTTACTAGTTATGAAGGAAACTTTTCCAATGAGGAGATTTGGGTTGCATGGAAAAATTGACAAAAAGACAATATTGAGAGGGTAGGAGTGTAGAAAGGGGGATCATTACATAACTTGATATATATGGAGAGTGTGTAGATTGGAAGACAAAACTAGATTGCACTCATTCTTCTTCTATGTAAGAAAAAGTGTTTGAGCTAAGAAGGCATGGACCTAGTGTGAATTATGTGGAATTTTGATGCAGTAAAAAGATTTATAAATTTTATTTTTCAGGTTATGTTTTGTTTTTGGTGTGCAAGAAAAACATAAATCCTCCATTTAAATTTTTTCTTTTTGTTGTGCATCAATGGATCTCATGCATTTTCACATATTAGAGGAAAGGAATAATTAAAATATGGTGTTAGGATCATCAATGGACTGATCAATAAACAATGCTTTTGATTTGAGGATATGCATGTATGTGGTAGCCGAGTCTATTAGTTGATAGTGGGATGAATTTCAACTTCAGACTCAAGGGAAAGCTCTATGTACGCCATGGTTTAATGTTAGGATCAATTGGAGATCCTTGAGAGCAAGGAACCAAGGTGTGTTTTCTTGACATCAAACACTCTGTGCAATTGAGTAATTTCAACTAGAACTTGATGTTCCCAAAGAAAATCCATGTGATTTCTTCATATTTCCATCAAATGCCGAATGGTTATTTATTATGTTCCCAATTTGTTCCCCAAGTTCCCAATAGCAACACACTTTGGGTGGTGGATTAATTAAAAAAGTCCATCACCCAGAGACAAAAAAAAGTCCGGATTGTTCCCCCAATAAATTAATACTAATCCCTCTCACATTGACCCAACACATTGTGTTTAGTATCATTTGTTGGCCTTGCCTACCGAGGCAAGGATATCGTGTTTAGATTCATTACAAAGTACAGTAGCTTAATGGATTTTGGCCCCTAGGTAGGTAATAATAGGTCTATTTTTATATGAGGATTTTTGAAAGGTGAAATTTTGGCTTGTGTTGAAACTTGAGATTAATTATAGAGTTATAATGTCTTGAAATATTTTGGTTTCTTTTTTAGAGGATTTTTTGAAGATTATAATTTTTGCATGGGTGAAATATTTGAGTTTTCATCATAATTCTTCTTTTGCCTTAAGATACTTTTTAATGTAAATGGCAAGGCCACAGTGTGACACACCCCCTTGTTTATTTGCATTTGCATTTGTGACATACTTGGACAACACTGGTGAACCTTCTTCACATAGGAGCATCTCCAACATAAAGCACAATGCTGGTTCACTCACCAGCGCACCATCCACTGGATGCCTGTTATTATTCAGTTGTGGATGAACCTCAACCGAGTTAATATTTGGTTTCACCTTGATAACCAATTTTATAAGAAATGGGTCTCATATATAGGTAGATAGGTAAAGAAAATAGGTAACTATTATGTAAGTAGATGGTTTATACACACAGGTAAGGGCTGTTTTTACTACCTACTTACTAACAACCCACTAGCTTCTAGTGGGTTGTTAGTAGGTAGGTAATGGAAAAAGGCAACTGAGGTAACCACCATGGTTAGCTAGGAAATGAAACCCAACAGAAAACTGTTTCCTGACCACTTACCATCCATCCTCCATGGTGTACTGGTGGGTGCTGGTTCACTCTGGCCCATGTTTCTGTCAGCCTTTTTTTTATTGGCTAAGGGCGACTTTAGATGGGTCCAAGGTCCAGGGAGCAATAAATTCAAGCAATCTTATTGGTCGAAAGCTTTAAATTGGTCCCAAGGCCTTTAGATGAGGGTCCAAACCAAAAAGTGGCAAATTGAGGCTAAACCTACATGGCACCTGTTTTGGAGGGAAAATCAATTGGTTTGGACCCAAAAACAGTGCTAAAACGAGAGCTCCTGAGTTGGAGAACCAAGAATCAGGCTAGGGACCAAGGTACAGTCCAACTCAAGGATTCAATTTGTTTCAAATCAGTCCAAATTGGTTCCTAGGAAATTGTACCCTGAACCCTCGTCTAAAGTGGGCCTAAGTTTGGTCAAAAAGTGCAGTAAAAATAAAAATAAAAAATGAAATTGTTTTGGAGGGTTTCCATCACCAAATAAAAATAAGCAAATTTCTGTATTTGGTTTTCAGTGTGTTGTCATGCATGTTTGTATATGGTTGATTAAAGATTTGTATTTCACATTTTGTTTATAACCAGATTTGGCTAAATTTCTCTACGAATGATTGTCGTTTTTTGTTCATCTTTTTACGGATGATTGCCACTTAGGCTATATAAATAATTTCCTTAAAAAAAGACACTGGTTTCTTCAGTCAGTGTTTTTTTTTTTTTGGTCACAAGATTTCAGGTCTCTGCCATTTTTTTTCAAAAACTCGAAAAGAAACACGAAAATTTTGTGATTTTAAGAGATTTTTGTTATTTTTAGAAAAAATAAATTAGCCACATCTAGACCAGTAATTTTTTTTCCCCATTTTTTGGGTATAAAAAATTTGGCAAAATTTAACCAAAAAGGGAAGAAGCAACATTACTCGAATTTACACTTGAAAAACAAAAAAAATTCCTAAATTTTCCCAATTTATTTGTCAAAAAATAGTGCCAAAAAAAAAAAACACTGGAGGAACTTTGAATGTGTTTCCAAGACATTCCTTTGTTATGTTCACAAAGTTGACAACCTTTATTTTTTGAAATAAAATAAAGCTTACTCTCCCTAGTGATCGTCATTCGTCTACTGGTTACAAATTCTCATCTTTTACAAATTCCCAAATTGGACAAACAAGAGTGCTCAGTGCTCACCCGGGATTCCACACAAAAGGCCAACTTCAACACATGTTTGTTGAATAATTAATTAAATTTGGAAAATTCCATGTCAAATAGTAGAATATTTTAATAATTAAAAAAAATCCTTCATAAAATTTTGATTTTTGAAAATTTTATTTAAATTATTTTTCAACATTTTTACAAATAATTTAACTAGCGAGGTTGAAGCTGCCAAGGTACTATGGTACACAATTATGCAAAGAATGGTGCAAACTTTCACCTTGACATAAGGATCTCGAACAATGACTCTAAGAAATCTGGGTTTTTTTCTGGTTTTATTGGGTTGTTTGTAAATGGCGAGCTGCATCTGATTCTGTCGATTTTTCCCCTGGCTATGTATAGCCAAAAAGCTATATTAAAAATTAAAAATCCTAAAATCAAGTGTGTTTTTGAAATTTTCAATAGCCAGAATTCAACCAAAATTTAAGAAAAATCATCAGAGATCATGGTATAGGTATGTAGCCAAAATGTAGAAGGATGCATGTTTTAAAAATCATACTTTCATATTCATCTTATAGCCAAAATTTGGCTGAGTCTTCCCATGGATCATTGCCAATTTGGCTATAAAAGAAAATTTACAAAAAAACACTGATCTGATTGGTCCAGAAGTAGGGATTGCGTAATCTTACCGTGGTTAGGTTAGTTTGGGAACTCTGGCTAACTCTCGAGGGTTACGCAGACGTACGCCAACGAAAGCGTCTTTCCTTCGCATGTGTGTGTTTCTGTTTTGCTTTCCTTGCGGTCTCGCGATTGCCCCTTCTCCCTCTCACGCAAATCCGCAAATCTCGCGCAGCAATCTGCGTTTCTTGCAGCTCTAGGACTACATCATTTCTTAGCTTCTCTTGCCATTCAAGTACCAGACAGTGGAGGATTTTGTGTTATCTTCGACGTGAATATTCCGTGGAGACTCTCGGCGGACCGAAACTGGGATTCGAATTGTGTACAAAACATATTTTCTTCAGCAAATGCTTGTCTTCGTAACGCCAATTGCGTCATCCGAGCCTTACTGTCGAGGTATTCCGACTTTCCCTGGCTTTCTAGAAGGAAATGCAAAATACTTGTTAATTCCGTAAGACTAGATTTTTGGTAATCCCCGGGGCGGGTAACGCTTGCACAGACGGCCATTTTACGTTGGCTAGTTCGGAAATCCATCGTTTGTTATAACGCTTCGTTTAGATCTAAGCAGCTAAAAGAGGAGCTTTGGACTAGCCCGCTGGATTCTGGAACTTAGCTTTGAGTGCGCGGGTTATAGTTCTTCAAAGCAGCTGCACAGCAGGTTTTTACTATCGCGATGTCTGTGCAAATTGTGACCCTAGGTGTCTATACTTGTGCCGCGACATGGCAACTCTAACCAGGCCATTTGGAAGATCCGCTCGAACAGTGCAGCTTCCTGAATAGGGTTTAAGATCATAGGGGCCACGATCAAACATATTTCTGTGCACACTGTCAACGGCGATTCATAAGATTCTATTGTAATTCTTCGTGTGCACATAAATAGGTTTTATTGTAGGAATTTACAATAGCAGAGATCAAGGTGCGCTTGGCCTCTGTTTTGAAGGGTAATCCCCTGCTTGGACAGGCACAAGCTAAAGGAAAATGAACCTTAAACCAGCACAAGCTTGTTGCAGCTTGAATGAGTATACTATTGACTTTTCAATAGCTAGTATATATACCTCTTGAGTGCTGGCCAACATCATGACATCATGACATCATGACTGAGTCTTTGGCTTGCTTTTGGAAATGTGGCAGAACCTCAGGGTGCAGATTTTCACATAATTGTTTTCCTCAAAATTTGAGCAGATTATATATATACATATATTTACACAGCCATATTTGTTAGGAGCTGTTGAAGTGAATGGGGAGTAGTGGCAGCTACTCACTGCCATTCATGATGAAGATGATGGGCTAATACTTTGTGAGTAACCCTCACAAGGGTTGTGACCACCACTCTTTCCTATCAATATGTTAATTTTGGTTTAGCCGGAACTGTCAAAATAACAGTTTACTTTAAACAAAGTTTTATTGTGGAGTTTTCTCTGCAATCTCATATATGTAATCTCTTGAATGAATTGGTTGAGAAGATTCAGTGCTCTGAATTGACAGTGACTCTTCTTAGTGTACTGTGATCTGTGATGGGTAAGACAGCCAGTGAATGCTTGAGTGTATGATTAGTCCTAAACCTAATGTTGATCTTCTCATATGTAATTGGTTAATTCATGACCTCCATTCACTGCCTGAGCTGATGAGTCAGTGGGGATGTTATAGTATTTAGTAAATATCATGCATGTTTGCTGTTGAAGGTCTCTGAACATGCATTTGACTGTCACTGTTGTTCAGACTGTTCCTTAGCTTCTGTATTGTTTCATCTGTTCTTTAGGGTTGGGTTTTGACTTGGTTCCTGTTTGTCAATATAAGATTTGAAATTTCTATAACCTTATTTTGAAGTCATCTATCGATTCAGGTGAATTTAAACCATATGTATAGAGAAGTTCTCAGTACTTGTGAAGATGTCTTTGATGTTATTAGTTATTGGGCGTGTTTTTATGCAGGTTGCATGCTTATCTGCTATGTGATGCAGGGCTTGTGGTTTTTTCAAATGCTGAATCAAGTTACATAGGTGGAATTATGTCCTGCTGCAACAGTATTGGAAGCTACAGTTTCAGCAACTTGTGACTCTAGGTCATGGTTTGTATGCTGCTGGAAAAGCTCTCTGTTTAATAATTGATTGGTTTCAAGAAAGGAAATGGGGCAGTCTGTAGGAGAACCTGCCAGGGTGCTCCTTCTTTTTTCAAGCTTGTTGTTTCTGGGAACAGTAGGCAGGGTCAACACAATTGGAGCAGGTAGAGCATCAGAGAATCACAATCACAGAGTGCTTGAATTTCTGGATGTGGTCAAGGGACATGCAGAATTCAGGGTCTCGGATAAACCTGTGCAAGGCCATTTTCTAGGGGTTGCAGATCAACAACTCAGAAATGAGTATCCTTGGGTTTCAAGAAGGCTATTACAAAGTAATGAGATACTGGAAACCAGTGAAGAACACAAAGAGGTACCTTTTGAACATTTTCTGTCCACAATTGAATTGAGCTTCCAGATTCAATTACTTGATCATGATCCTCTTATTTATCCCACAGATTGTTTAGCATCAGTTTCTATTTTGCACATGAAAGTTATTAGTTGCATAAAAAATTTCTGTATTATAAAGAAATAAAATCAACATCTTTGTGGTCAAGGTTTGGAATGCCCATATTGTCACTACATGCCATCCTACCATCCAGATTGCCAATTACTTGGGAAAGGTGAACAGACTATATTCACTTTGTTTCATCTTGCCATTCACTTTTGTTACATTGAATGTTGAAACATGGCAGTTATGGAGGCCCCATTTGGATTTGAACCTGGATCAAATTTTGGAGCACAGCTCTCACAATACACAGCAGTACCTGACTGATGACAGTGAAGGAGCAGGGATCTTGGGAACCCTTTCTGAGGCAGGTCTCATTTATGTGAAAGAAGTTCTGGTGAATCAAATACTAAAAGAGATTACACCACTCTCTTTACCTGATATACATTCACAAGCGAAGTCTCCAATTGGTCAAGTTGACACTACCATCAATCATATTGAGTTATCGGGTGCCAATGTTTCTTACTCTGATGTTGATTTGGGAAAGACTGGAATTACAGTGTTTGCTGGGGATATCAAGGCAAGGATGCATTTTCATTGGAAATATGAGTGTACTTCCAGCTATATTCCATTTCCTGTAACTGATGGAGGATGGGCAGATGTTGAGGTCAGTTTTTGGTCCTTTCTATGTCCTTCACTCAGGAATATTATTGGCTGCATTTGTTCCATGTCTGCTATCACATGCAAGAAGACCCAGATAGAGTTTCATTGAAATATTCTGGTAGATGGTGGTCCATGCACTTGCACTTGTGCTGGGTAGGGCAACAAAGAAAGTGCTTGTTTTTTTCCCCAAGAAAGTTTTGCAGTGTGTTTACTGTCACTGAGCAACCTTTCTACTATGAACACAACTTTTAATTTGTATATAGTAGGGTAAACTGTATCAAAGTAGCTAGTCATTTTTATGGTTTCTCAGCCTTCTAAGTTATGGTGGACTGGCTTACCAAACTAAATAAGCATATTCAGTACTTTGCAGGGTTCTCATTTTCTTGCACTGGCATCCTTTGTTTCACAGTTCTCTTTAGCTTGCTTGGTTGTTGTAATGTGCTCATTTCCGCAACCAAGCCTCAGTCCCATGAGATGTGAATGAACAGTTGTGAGGATTGTTATTCTGGTCCATAACAAGATTGGAATAGTGGTTTGGTATGAAGTAGAAGGCCTGCTAACTGCTATGCATGATAGTGACATCAAGTGCCAGAAGAAACTAAATGGAAGAAATTACATCTCCTGTGCCTCTAACCAGAAAGCATATGAGGGGGTTTTTTCACAAATTTGCACCAGAGAATTATTTGTGACACCCTTAACTTGGTCATGTAGTAAATGCATGGAATTCAACGACTTGGTTTCATTATTGGGAGAAGAACTATCACAGTATAGGATTGTGCCTAACATCCATAGCTTGCTCATGTAATCGCATGGATAGTGGCATGGTTTCAACATCAGCAAAGAAGATCACAAGGGCATTGAGGTTTGTGGTGAATTCTCAGGTGACAGGCATGCAGGCTGGTGTAACTTTCACATTGCAAGCACATAATGGAACTTTGCGGTTAACTGTTGTGGAATGCGGGACTTATATTGAGGATCTGGACATTGAGTTGCATGGTGGTGCTTCTTGGCTTTACCAGTGGTAACTAATCACTTTCTCAGTCAGTTTGGAGCACAATGATAGCCTATTGTTGGCTTATGTCCTGGTAATTTACATGGTACTAATTGTAAAGAGGTAGCTTGTTGCAGCTTCAATAATACTTGACTTTCTTTGTGAGCTATATCATTTGAGTGTTAGCCAACAGCATGACTGAGTCTGCCTGCTGCTTTTGGAGATGCAACAGAACTCAGGATGCAGACTTGAGTGAGTGTTTACCCAAACATTTTGGCAGATTATTTATACTTTTCTACTCCCACCTTCTGCATTGGTTGGTACTAGTCAGTATCATGACTGAGTCCTCCTCCCATTGCTTCTGCACCTGCGACAGAAACTCAGTATGCAGGCTAGTGGTTTCACTGGCCTTTTCCCACTGTAGGGAGCTGATGCAGCCAGTGGGGAAGTTGTGATAGATGAGTCACTATCCTATACCTATATGTTACTGCCGATGTTCCCTGAACAAGTGATAGACTGTCACTGCTGATTATACTGCTCGTTTTTTTTGTTTTTTTGTTCTGTTCTTCCCTTCTATGTACTTCTTCCTGGTTCTTCTCTGGGAGTTTTCCTTTGATGTGAAGGAAAGGTTTTTCACCTGGTCCTGGTTTCCTTAATTGTGATTATGGAGATTTCTCAATACTCATGAGAGTTATTGATTATCTACACCCATCTTTGGGAGCTCATGAAGTCAGCATAAAGTCATGGTAGCTAGTCACTGCTATTTATAATAAAGGCAATGGTCTGATGCTTTGTGAGTGACGCTCTTAAGGTTATGACCACATCTATTTTTCTTGTGTCGGTTTTGGTTTTGCCGGATGCAACATAACCATTAGATTTGAAGTATAGTTGTGAAGTCTTCTCTGCAATCTCATAGATATGGCACTAGTTCTTAAAAAGCTTCCCAGGTTCTGAACAACAGAGTTGGTCCCATTTGTGTTGTTCACTGATCATGTTGCACTGAATTGATACCATTGTTTCAAAAATGCCATGTGTTACAAATGATTGATCTCAAGTGTATACCTATCAGAGAAGATTAGAAGTGGTCATTTGATGCAATCTTAAATGGAGTAGTTGAAATGGTTGAGGCAGAAAAGAGTACAGAGATATTTTTCATTTTGTTTCTCACCTTTGGCCTGTGGCAACCTGAACCAGGTTTGTATATGCATTTGATGATGAAATTCGGGCAGCAGTTGAGGGAGCCATCACATCAGCAATTATCTCAGGGGCTCGAAAGTTGGACACTTTTCTTTTGGGACTTCCACGAAGTCTTCCGATTGATGATATATCTGCCGTTGATGTCACAGTTGTGGAAGACCCCTTTGTTAGTCCCACCTTTTTGAGTGTAGGTGTAAAGGGTGAATTTATCTCTCTGAAGAAACCCACTGTCCCCCTGCAGCCTGACCATTCCTTGCCCCCAGGAATATTCTGTAGTGAATCCGCAAAGATGATCACCATTGCTGTATGTGATTATGTCATCAATTCAGCTGCAAAAGTCTATTTTGAGGTACATTGCTCTCTTTTGGAGCTGATAATGCTCTTGCCTTTGGTCTTCTGCTTTCTACATTTCTATGAGCCCTTAGGTTCGAGCTGGAGCTTCTCTGATTTTGCCCATATACCTTCATGTACCTTGCTTTTTTGTTTTGTTGTCACTTTTTTTCAATCTTTTATCTTTGTTAATCTCCTCATTTCCCTTAGCTCTTGGGGTTGCCCATAAAGTTTCCTCTATTTTCCTTGGTCACACAATGTCCAAGGAATTTAATGTATTATTCAAACTAACATAGTTGAAACCTGCCTTGGAGCTCCTGTGAATACAGCAGCAAATTTCCATTTTCCCCACCCTGTTGTTTTCTCTGTTTCTGAGTCTTGTCAGTGTCTGCTTTTTTCTAGGCAGGAGTCTTGGATTGGTTGGTTGATGAGTTGCCCCAAGAGTCAATGTTAAATACAGCCTTTTGGAAGTGGCTTATACCACAGCTCTACAAAAAGTATCCAAATGATGACATGGCACTTGACTTCTCTGTCTCTTCTGCACCGCAAGTTGAACTTTCAAAGGATGGAGCAAAGGCATTCGCAGGTGCTGACATGACAATTATTGTCAAGACCAACAATGGTTCAGTCCCTGTAGCCTGCTTATCCATGGTGGGTGTTTGTTTCATTGTATTGGTTTGATAATTTTTCCTGAAGTATGACAGCACTATTCATCTTGTGATGGTTGTGAGAGGACCCTTACTGCACTTTTAAAGTGGGACATTATCCGGTATTGTGATTGATGTACACCATAATGGGTTTTGTGTAGCCAGCAGAAGGACTACTACTGTGAATAATGTGTAACTCTTCCCAAATTTGTGCCTACTTACCACTAGCTGTGAGGAAACCTGCTGCATGCAATTTGTCACCATTTGAACCTTTGTAGTTCCAGAGCTTTGAGAGATTCCTCAGTGGCTTGTAAATACCAATGAAAAGCATACATCATTAGGAAAACTTTATCTGCCAGTAATGTCTACTACATAGGCTGCAAAATATGATGCTCAGTAAGCAGCATTCTTATGGGTGGTAATATAGGATACAGTTCTCATTAAACAGGGTGCCAATTGAGTATGGAATCTGGAACAACATTGTACATCACATGGCAATGTTTGTAGTTAATGGCTATATCTGTGTCTTGTAGGTGTTAAAGTGACGGGCATTTTGTTGCAGACTTTTTCAATGGATGCTATAGCTGGACTTGAGGGGAACAACATCACAGCACAAGTCACATTAAATGATCTCACCCTCCAGCTAAAATGGAGTGAGATTGGCAAATTCCCTGTTAAACTTATGCAGGTAGTAGCCTTTCTGATTGCTCCTCTTTTATCTTTGTTGTGCATTTTGTGGTGTGGGGCTCATGTCATATAAGCTGCTAGCCTCTTTGTACATAGGTCGCAGTTTTACTCAACATGACTCTTACATGTTAACAGTTGTTTAACTCCGGTGTGAGGTCAGGCTTTCTATTTCTGTGAAAAGTGTGTTGAATTTGACCTAACACATGATAGCTTTCATCTGCTTTTAGATGGAAAATAAACACTCGAAATTCAAGTGATATAGGGCTTAGAAGACAAACTGTAGTTATGGTACATGTGAGATTGCTGGGTGAATTCACTTGTTGCTTGTAGGTTCATGTAAGTCCTAAGTCCTACCTATATTGTGTGAATGGCAATATGGTGGTCTCATGATACAAACTAGCAAGAATCTCAAAAGAAAAAAGAAACCTGAAGTAACAGTTGGCCACTGTGATATTATCTTCTGTGCAGTCAACAGTGCGCACATTGATTTCAAAAGTGATTATACCAATATTAAATCACAGTCTGAAGAAGGGGTTTCCACTGCCAGTGTTTCCAGCAATTGACCTCCAGAATGCAGATGTCAGATATGACAATGGCTACATCCTTATTTGCAGTGATGTGCACTATAAAGGTGGATACATCAAACCATCTGTACGACCTCCTGACAAGCTATCTTTGACAGCATTCTTGGAAAATGATTTTCTAAATGGAAGGTAAATGTCACGAGGAACGCAAATACGAGCAAAAACATGTATCTTATGCTGAAAGAAGAAATGAAAGAATGTTCACAGAACTAAGGGATGAAACATGGATTCAAGACGATCAGGAAAGACAATGCAGCTTCCAAAAAGGTGGTGAAAATGATGTCAAGAATTCTCCTATCAAAGCCTGCAAGGTAAGTGCATTGAAATGAATCTTCATCTACTCTTAGGATTTTAAATGTTCCTTTTTCAAGCTGGTTTCCTTAAGTACTTTGTCCCCGACCAATTTTAGGGCATAGTAAATGGGGCATCCTTGTTTATAGGGGGTACAACAATTTAAGAAATATTAGATGGGTAAATGGATCCAGACTAAAGAGAACTAGTGCAGATAGTGTAGAATGATTGGCATATGAAGGGGAGATGTGTACTGAATGGTTAGAACTGAAAGTTATGACATTTGTAAATACAATTAAGTGGTTTGTACTGGTGAAGGTGATTTCTACTGGTGATTTGTCCTGTGGACAAGTCACTCTTCTCTGAAGGTTTACAGAATATACCTTGTCAGATCTGTTGTTTGTTGATCTCCTTAGGTTACTGCTTACAGTCTGGTGATATGCCATGCTGAGCAATTTGTTTAGCAGGGAGAAATTCTGTCTGATGGCAGTGTAATTACCACAGTTTACATCTGAGAGGATGCAGTTTCATCAAAGGTGTCTCACATCATAGTTTAGGACAGGCTTACTCCAATCTTCTTCTTCAAACCCTTCTCAAACAGTTAATCACACAGTGAGAACTTGTGGCAATTTGTGGCAAATCGTGTTCCTTTGTGGGGGTGACACACAATTGATCTTGCCTTACAGGTCAGTTGACATCATGCTTAAAATTTTGTCTTCAGATTTGGTGGCAAATTGTACTACCTTCAAGCAAACAATGTTACAGTCACATGAAACAGAGATTTCACACATTTTGATCTTTTGTTGTCAGTAAATTTTGACTTAGCCATGTTGATCATGTATGATATATCATTGATGTAGCAAAACTTCAATTGTCCAACTGAGGTTGCTTTTATTCTACTGCAATTGTTTTCTATTCTTGGGGCTTGTTGCCTAATGGAACCAGACCAGCTCCTGATTCTCACCCCTAGTCCATGAGATCAGAATCACTATGATTCTGTTTTGCTTTTTTGGGTGCAATTGGACTTGAGGAAAGACAATGCTTCAGAACAGGAGTGATCAGCTGACAAAACCATTGCAGCAATTATATAGTGAATCAAAATAAATAACATTACAGTCATGACCTTTCCTACCTTAACAAGAAAACAAGATGGCACATGATTGACATCATGGATCCCTTTTAAGGTTGGACCAGCCTCCAAGAAGTGAATGCTCACTCAAATTCATGGCCTTATGTTTCATGGCATAGCAATTGCCTCATGTAACTCATACATGTCCAAAATCTTCCTGACCAAAATCTTCCTGACCAAAATCTTCGTGACTGCACACATGTCCCCTCAAGCTTTCCATTGGGCTGCACACTGCTAACAGTCCCAACCATACCTCTTGTGCCTTTCATCATCTTGAAGCGAAAGATTCTCAGCAGTTCAGTGCAAGATCTCTTGTCATCAAAGATGGGAGGCAGCCCCAAAACCCAAGCACACCATACTGCCCAGCCATCTTGTCTGTCTGCATCATAGCAACCATTTTGTAATCAGGAAAATGTGAAGCACTAGCAATCCGGCTGAGAAAAGCACAAGGCATGAATTTTCAAACTTAAACATGGTACATCACAATCCTACACTGCTCATACTTGCAGAAGTCCTGTTCTATGAGAGTCCTACAGTGGCACTCACCTCTATGGAATGCTTGTTACCACTTGTACTGCAATTATGATTGAAGAGTCATTCGATAGCTGCTTCTTGTACACATGCTGATCTTGGCTGGATTTCGCTCAAAAAGTACTGTGCCATATCCTTGTCCTCTCCCTTGTCTGTCATGGCTGCAGCTGCTTGGAGAGCAGCAAGCTGTAATCCCTCACAATATGTACGGCCCAAGGACAGAATGCCATCACAAATCCTATCTTTTATTGCTACCACATCCATGTACCTGGATATGCAAAATGGATTGGAAATCAAGTATCTTCTTGGTAATGCCTGGCAAACATTGCAACAACCTCAAACACAATCAGGAGAAATCCCCTGTAACCAAAAGGTATCATAACAAAGATGACGCTTAAATTTGTGCTGAGACCCTTCCAACATCTGATTTTGAATCTAGTGTAAGCATTGACCCATGGACCAAGGTCATGTGGCACTCAGCACCAAATTTTTTGTTGATACCTGTGGTTCCATCAGCCATGTACACAAGTTTCTCTGGATTGTTGGAGAGAGTGGCAGCTGCAAAATCTCTTTGGAGGCTGATTTCAAGCTTGGAGGAAAACCCTACAAACTGAAAAAACCTTCAATGGGTTTGTCCCAAGCACATCACATGGGTCACCCTGAAACACAAGGAACCAAATTGCAAGAGACACTAAGAGTATTGGTGCTCTAGATAGGTGGAAGAGAGACAACTGCACTTTGACTGTTTTCTGTCAAAAGTAAACAGCACTTGAGATGAACATGTACACCATAAACTGCATTCTGAGGCCACTCAAGGACTTGGTGGGTGACTTAGAGAAGATGATACTTCTGGTGAGACTTCATCAAATGCATGCTGAGTACAAGTGTAGAGCAATGAACAGAAGCTCTCTGCTGGAATGCACCATTAGCATGACATAACTTCCGTTTACAGGAGGGACAGGATTCTGCAACAGAGTAAAGCCTTCCCGTCACTAAAAACAGTATCCTTAAAACCTGAGTTTCCCATTGAAGTGCACAAGAAAGTAATACAGATCCAGAAAAAGAGAGCAGTCTGATGTAGAGGTTGACCTGTTACAAGTTTTTTGCATGTTAGAAAGAAAGAAACTTGAGGTTACTCAATCTTGAAATGTACCCCAGTTTCAAAGACCTGCAGAGATGTAGCATGCATGGTGGAAAACTTCATTAGAGTCTTGAAATGCCGGTAAGAAATGAGAAACATGTGAGAATGTCCATACTCCTATAGAGTGTAAGAGCTCGGCATAGACATTGTGCATAGAAGACTTGAAACTACTGGCACTGTGGCCTTGTAGTCCTACCCACAAACTCAATTGGATGACAGAAGAGAGGAGGCAGGACCTTTGGGGAAGAGAAGAAGAGAGATGTGAGGCAAGAAGAGAGGAGGCAGTCCATATGGTTCTCTTCCTGAGAGGAAGGACCAAGATTTCAGGTATGGCAGAGTATTTGGTACCTGGGCAGTGTAACATTTTGGAATGTAGTATTCCACAGGAGTGGCTTGAACTCGCAGAATGTCAGCTCCTAGCAGGAATGATATCAGAAGCATATCTTTAAAATATGGTTTTCTGAAAGAATGGCTGAGAATGTCATTTTGAGAGACATCTGGAGCTCCAATGTACCATCAAAGGAATTATACCTGCAACATTACCTAAAGGGCAGCTGATCCAAAGATACCTGCACTGAAGTCTCTGATCACTCAACCCACCCTGCTGCTGATTGAATTCAAGCATAAGTAAACAATGACCCCTATGAACAACCAACCTAGAGATACTATGAAGGATTGCTTGACAACTATAAAACCACTTTCACCTGTTAGTCTACAGCAATAAATCTAGCATGAAAATCTTGCAACTTGCCCAGTTTGTAAACCCTTGTGTAAATGCTCCTCACAAATCCATCCCACTTTGGCTCTCTGCCCATCCTTGCTATCACTCTCTGCAAGCCAAAGTCTTGGAAAATTGATTTATCCTTCAAGTAGTCCACCGGCCATTATTCTGCAAACTCTTTCTGTGCAGTTCTCACAGCTGAATCTGCATCCATCACAAGTTCCTCAGAAGTAACAGTGGCCCAGTCCATTGGCAAACATGATCCCACAGAGTCACTCACAGCTTTTGCATATGCTTTACTAGGATTAGGCACCAGGTCGCCTATCCCCATAGTGATGTGTGCTCCCACTTTGATAGCCAGGAAGACCCACTTCAGCCCTTCCACCACCAATCCATGGATCGTCTCCCAGTGCTTCCCTTCAAGAATCACCTCACAACCAGGTTGGCCCTCTACTATGTGCACTTGTGTCTTATACTCACATAGAAGATGCAGTTGAAGAGCCTTCATTCCAGGTACAAGATTTGTTATCAATGTTTGCTTCATACTGGCAACATCAGTAGTGAACAACACAATGCGTGGCACTTGGTGTTGTGAGGACTTCAAGAACAAATCAATGATGCGTTTACTCATGGGAGACAACTTTTCTTCCATATGCCTCATTTGTGTGCTCAAATCTTCCACAAGTACAGCTTGATTTTGGTGCTGGATGAAAGGAATTTGCTGCCTTACACACTCTGGCTGCACAATCCCCTCCACGAGTAAGACTCCTTGGCATCCACCAGAAGCAACACAAAGTGCTTGAATATGTGTAGTGACATGCTCATGAACAATGTCCAAGCATCATCAAAGGTTTTGGAGTTTGAGCGAACGAACACATCAATATGGGTGCCCACATTCCCATTGTATTCCAACACGATCTCCACCCCATAAAACACAATGAAGATGAGATCCTTCTTCAGGAAATAATCTGCAGTCATGTGATCAATGGGCCCTAGAAACTTGTTGTGCAAAGATACCTGTATGCACTACCATGATAATATGTCAACCGACAATACATTTTGCAAAATCTTTTGATGCATTTCTCTCATAGCTAAGAAATTCAACAATTGCAAATTCAGAAAACTCATCACCATGGTGGAAGTATGTTTGTGTGGGCAAAACTAATAACAAGGACCACTTCGCAGCAGTAATATCCACTGTGCAACCTGAACAGATGGAAGGTGGTACTCAAACCTGTAATCGACAGAAAAAGCCAGGAGGCATGAAAGTACACATCTGATCATCACACTGGAGCCTCCATCCAAAATGTACAACATTCTTATAGTTGAGTTGGAGGTCATGGTTGTTTGTCAGCCAATGCCACACACATCCAAGCTCATTGGCTAGAGTTGTGGGGATGAAGAGACCATCATCAAGAGATCCAGGTGTTTTCTCAAAACACAACTCCAATCTCAACTTGAATTTCACCAAAGTCTCAGCTTTCACACTCTGCATACTTCCCCCACACGAAGTCTTCAAGGAATCATTCAAAATGGATTCTAGGTACTCCCTTGTTGTGAAGCCATGTTCTGGGAATCCCATGGAGCTTTTATCTTTGAATTTGTCACAACTCAATCGAATTAGGTGACCGATAACCCAGTGACAAAACCAGTACAAATCCACCACAATGAAATCAAAATCTGTGAAGAAGATGATGTCTCCAGAGTCATGCAGACATTCTGCAACAGCTTTGCGCCTTTCCTCCACAAGCAGATTTTCTGGACCAAAATCTTCAAGATATGTGATCAAGTCTGGCACCTTTGCGTCTTGGCAGAGTGATGAAAATGTCTGCCAACCCATCAATGGACTTGCTGGATGTTGAAATTTCCAATCTGCAAGGACAAGCCTCAGTGCACTACACACCATAAAGATGGGTGGAAGCTTCTCCAGTATGGCTTGGGTGTTGTCTTGGATAAGACCAGCTATGTAGCTAGAAGAATGAGAGGATGTTGCATTTATGGCAATGGGCTCTGGTGACAGATCTAACACATCAGCAAACTGCCTCTGCAATTGTGTTACAATCCCTTTTGCCCAAGCAGCAAGCCCAGCAACTTTGTCAGCATGAGTCAAGACCACAACGACCTTTGGTTTGAAGGAGATGGACTTCCTGGAGTGGGAAGCAACAAATCAAAGCCAAGACTCCAACTCCTGATGTACATCTGCAGGTTGTTTCTTTGCATCCATGTACACATTTTTGAATGGGCTGGAGACAAGGAGAAATGAGGATGGGTTTCCTGTGTCACTGAGATTGGGGAACATGAAGTCATGAACAGCATGGAACTCCTCTTGGCCCCCCATATCCCAGATCGACAACCTTATTCCTGCATTGTTTTTCAAGCCAAATATCTCAATTCCATGTGTGTGTAGTGCAAGCTGAAGGGGTCCATGGAGTAATTTCTGAATGCTGTCATGAGATTTAATCACAAGATCTTTGCAAGGACTGGGATAGGTTTTGCAAAACTTGCTGCCAGGTTCACTGCAACAGATGAGGATCTTTCACAATGTTGTCTTACGTCCAAGAATCAACGAATGAAAAAGTGCCAGTTAGATACACAGCATGCAGCATGAATTTCTCTCTGAGAAGGAGATTTCAAGGAGGAGTAAAAACCAACTACAGGGCTGCCCACTTTGACTTCTCCCTTTTCAGCTGCTATATCTCCTTGCAACCAAGATTCAAGCTGTCATGGAGTTATATGCCAGGGCCAGAGTCCCCTTCAACTTGCTGACATTTTCATGCCTATAACATAAGCTAATTTCCAATGTGAAAAATATTGGTCACTCTGAAAATCTGGTCATTGTGAACAAGTGAATCTGAATTAGAGGTGTGTACTGGGGTGCAATCTACTTCACACTGTACCAGATTGGAGAGTTTCCAAAAATTGATCTCTCTCAAAGTGAAATTCTCTAAGAGGACATCCATAAGGGTAGGAATGACCCTTGGAGTGAGTATCCATTGACAGTCAGACAGGTCCAGGGTTTCAAGGGAGTTGTTCTCCTTCAAAGATTGAATAAGTGCACACAGACTCTCTTCCTTGACCTCTTCACTCACATCAGGATGTCGCATCACTCACACCATGATGAGCTCTTTTAGTGTGGAATTTCTCCATAGTATCTCAGGTAAGAATTCCACAAATATTGATGTTACATCATCAGGGTTGATCTCCAGTGCAAGATTGAGTTTGGTAAGGGTGACATTTGCTTGCTGACCATCTGCATCCCCTGAAAGTAGTCTGACCAATGCATATGCCAGGCCACAGCTGCGATGACAGCTTATCATGTCCTTATAAGATCCCCTCGAGTTTTCAACCGTGAGCTCTTTTAGTGTTGGGTTTTGTAGCACCTCTTGAAGCACTAGACCATATACTTCAGCAGACAATCCGCTTTCACGAGCTGTAAGAATGAGATTGAGTTTGGTAACGTCCACGTCTAGTTGCAGGCCTGCATCAGTGAGTGGTCGGACCAAACCAAGCCGTTGTCTGTATTCCTCCCTTCGAATGCGAATGCTTTTCAAACTACTATTATGACTTAACATAACGGCAACTTCCTCTATCGTTCTTTTCATCTGCACCGGCACAAAATCCGTTGCATCGCCCCGTTCGCACAGTTGAATCCCCAGAGTCATCAAGGTCTCGTTGGTGCTTAGAGCTCGACAAAGCGCGGCAAGGCCCTTTGCATTCCACTGTCGGGACAGAGTAATCAGCAAGCTCGACATGGTAACATTGGTGCGTAGAGCTCCACAAAGCTCCACAAGACCTTCAATGCACAGGTCAAACGAGACTGATTCTAAGTCTACCCGGCAGACGCGAACGCGAGGAGTACACCAATCTGGTGTCTTCGATATTCTGCCTCCTTCCTTCCTATCTCACGCATTAGGATTAGGTGTTGCTCTTTACTGATACGAGATGCTGGCGGAATTGAATTGAGGGCAAATTCTGAATGAGCTGGCGGCGAATGCACAACAGGCCGAAAGTTGGTGCTCGATGAAACTGGATGAGCTGGATTGCCCTTAACCTCGTGCGAACGGCGACGAAAAGCCTCCAAAGGCTTTCCCTCCACCTGATAGGCCATGAGAAGGTACTCATCACCAAATCCATGCTGAAATATGACCGTCAATCTTCGGAACTCATAGTGCATGGTAAAAAGCGCAACAAGCCCCGCTACACCATAGCCGCCCCCTACCAAGTAATGATTCGGTCGATCCATTTCCGCTTGTTATAAATAAAAAAACATGTTCAATATAGACAGTCCCTGAGATAGGGAGCACTAATGGAGTAAGCCTGGTTCATAAACGCCGGACCTTGACCACAAGGTAGTCAGTCATAGCCGCTGCAGCTCAGCAGCGTCACCCCAAATTCCTACATATTTCGATGCAAAAAGTGTCGCATCTTGGTAATAGCTACCACTTGAGAAGCTACGAGTCCGTCTCCTGTAATTTCTCCATTTTCCTTTTTCTTATTCCTTTGTACATTTTTCAAAATCGACGGTGTGTTTATAAACAAAGAGGTGTGTCACACTGTGGCCTTGCCATGTACATTAAAAAGTATCTTAAGGCAAAAGAAGAATTATGGAAATTCAAAATTTTCACCTTGCCAAAAATATAGTCTCTTCAAAATATCCTCGAAAGGAAACCAAAATCCTTCAACATATTATAACTCTATAATAACTAATCTCAAGTTTCAACACAAGCCAAAATATCATCTTTCAAAAATCCTCATATAAAATAGACCCACTACCTAGGGGCCTTAAGCTACACTCTATAATGAATCTAAACGCAATATCCTTTCCTGGGCAGGCAATAAAGTTTTGCAGGGTTGCATCAATAATGATTTGGTCATTTTGACCTACTTAAAAACCCTAACCCTAATGTTCTGATCTCGAGATGCTTCGACCGAGACCACCACAATTCCCTGAGCTCTGCTCTGATTGCGGAGAAGATTTTGATTTCGAGTGTGCCATGCCATGCACTCGAATGGTTCGTCGATAGATTTCAAACCAGGTAGGAAAAAACGAGTTTGAAATTGAAGGCGAGATACACACACACACACACACACACATCGAGAGAGAGAGATGCTGAGACCCGGGAGAGGAAACAGGGGGCTAGGTTTTTCGATTACAATTGCAAATGCACTCTGGTATCGAATAATCCAGTAATGCAGGTGCGACATCGCTGGTGTTTTGGGATTCGTTTTTCGTTTTTCGGTATTGGATTTTCATTTTGGGTGATGATATCGACCTCCTTGGGAAACGCTTGAGGGATTCTTTTGTTTCAAAGGACTTGGAGCTTGAATCTTCGGGAATTTGGGGTTTTGAGACATGGGGGTTGCGCGGCAAGTTTAGACCCTCCTAGTTGAGGGGAAAAGACGAGTAAACAATTGGTTACGAGGTGGCGGCAGGTCTGCCTATGGCCTGTCGAGTTGCGCACAGTCCAGTTGTGAGGCTGTGGATGGCAGACCGCTCTATCTTCAAGCACCTACCGGTTGAGAGATGGAGCAGCTACACAATATACGGCCGTATTTGCGTGTCACTCTCTTTTTTCACTGGAAACACTGTAGGATGCTGGAGCTGGCATATGCCTGGGGAAGCAGCTTTGGAGAGGCTTGGAAAATGTTCACACAATGCGGCTTTTCGTGAAGCTTCCAGGTGATTTTTTTGTTTCTTCATCACACTTTACTAGAACGGAATTGCAGGCTTTCTCAGTTCTCTAGCTGATTGGCATCAACTGGGCATTGAGGTCTTGCATTGTGCCCCAGGACGAGGGAGATAAGCTCACAGCATTGCCAGTGTTCAGATGAATATTGCCATATCTTCCTCAAAGCAATGTCCAGAAACAATGCTGGGGAAACCACATTATCAAAAAGCAAACTGAGGGAATCCCACATATGACAATCATGAAGGAGTTTCATTTGCAATTAAAGTGCCATTTACCTGTTTGTAGAGCAAGCTCTGTTGCGCAGGACAAAGTTTGGCCAAAGTGGGTTTGCTTCCACTGTCACTTGCTTTAGAAACTAGACATGAGTACAGTCATGAATGATGCAAACTACTTGGCACTGGCAGGATGATTACCTTGTCCTTGTAATCCTGTGGCCTCTATGTCGCAGAATTTGCACTCCTTTCCTGAAACAACAGGAATGAGGCTGTGTTTGCCTACAAGCATTATCACCTTGCCATTTCACCCTTAGGGTTATTGCTTCCATGTTGGAAGAGGAAGAAAAAGAGGGATGCCATGGTCTGCTGAGCAAATTGACTGAGACTCTCTTTAGTCATATGGCTGTCATGAGGGATGCTAACCTGGTTGCCAACAGTTCCCCCCCATGGGTTCTCACAGAGCATTAGTTTACCCAAACACCTCCTGTAGATCGGACAAATTAGGATGGCTGGCATCCAGCATGACCTAATGGTGATTCAAATATTCAACTGCTTGCAAGACGACAATGAGTCTGAACCACTATGCTGTTGTCTTAGTTCTGTAGACTGACCTTCTGCCTCTGAGATTTGTCAGTGGATATTGTTTATCATATTGGAGACATTATTTCTGCATGTAGAAGAAAATGGCTAGTGCACTACTGGCTGTTTAAGGAACTTCAGTTGGTGCAGTCTTGCAGGATGTAAAGCCTTTAAGGGGCGTCCTGTTTGGATTTCATATGCTGAACCAGCACTTGCAGCCAAGGTCTTTAGGGATGCCCGACAGTTTTTTGGAGGCAGCTCTGCAGCTACAGGGGAGAGTCAAAGCATGCAAGGCAAGCCTCCTAGTGACAAGTTTTTGCATCTCCCTCGTATGTCTCTTGTTTTACCACACTGATTTCAATGTCTATTTTAGTATGCAGGAGACAGGCTTGTTGACTATTTAGATTTGTATAATGTATGGACTTCATGGTGACATGCCGACACATGGATTAGTTCAAGTAACTGGACTGTGATCCTGAGATTATGTGTTGAGATGGGAATTTTGCAGAGTTTGTGGAGAAAAGAAAATTCTTGACTGAGTCTTTGTGTAACTACACTGTGCAGAAGTGGGAGGGATTTTGGAAACAAATGAAACAACAGAGTGTGCAATGCCAGAGCCAGAGTCTCATCAATATGTTAAAGATGTTCTGGAGGTTCTCCGCTCTGTAAACCACAAGACTGAAATGCACATAAGACTTGCCCCTTTTGTTGGAAAACTCTTAGCTCATGATGTTACTGTAGTGTTCAAAATGATGTACAATAGGCAAGTAGCAGTGGATTTTTACAAGTGGGTCAAAGCACAACCTGGATTTAAGCCAAATCTGGATTTGTATCTTGCATTTGCCCATTGCTTTTTACGGGTGCAAAAATGGATAGCCTTGGAGATACTGGTTGATGAAATGATAGAAAACAAGTTCCCACCAGATGCACGACTTTATGCTCAAATCATGAAAGCTGCGAGTGACGTAGGCCGTCTACACACAGTTGAAATATGGTTTCACAAAATGCGAGATCATGGGTGCCCTTTTGATTTAGTGATTTTCAACACCTTAATAGCAGCATATGGGAAAGCAGGACATTATGATCAATCTTTTACTTCCTTCCTTCAACTGAAGAAGGAGGGATTTAGACCCGATGGGGCAACATATAGTGCAATTTTGAGTGCTTGTAGAACAGCAGGGAAAGTTGACATGGGGATAGAAATTTTCAAAGAGATGACTTCCAGTGGGTTTAAGCCAGACCAGGCAGCATATAGTATACTGATTGACATCTTTGGCAAGGCACAGAGACCTGATGAAGCCTCCACTACTTTCCAACAAATGCAGGTACTCTCACCAAAAGGCTTTTGTAGTCATGTTTTCATAGTTACCAGGCATGTTTGTGTTGTGAACTTCAAGGTATGGCTATTCAAGTTGTTACTTCACAACCACACTGTGAGCAGATGTGAGAAATGTCCTGAATTTCTTGTCTGTATTCTTGGATTGGGGGGGGCAGGCAGCAGGTATTTTGCCAGACCCAGTTGCATTCAACACTTTGATTCATGCATTTGCAAATGTGGGAATGGTGGATCAAGCCACTCTGGCATTTCGGGAAGCTCACCGGGTAGGCTGTTTACAAGACCCTGTAATTTTCTACACCATGATCCAGCTGTATGCAAGGGCAAGGATGTCAGAACAAGCCCTCCATGTCCTGAAGATGATGAAGGCATGTGGATTCCAGTCAAATGAATTGGGGTATGGCATAGTCTTAAATGCTTTTGTGCGAGCAGGGCTGCCAGAGGGTGCCATCCAGATCTTCAAAGAGATGCGGTCAGTGGGGTGCCCGGTGGGTGAAAACACTTACATCACCATGCTCAACGTGTATTCAAAGGCTGGTATGCATGTGGCAGCAGAGAATCTTCTCTCTGAGATGCAGCGAAAGGGGTGCCATCGAAACATCATTGCCTATGGCACTGTAATTGACATGTATGGAAAGGTTGGAAAACTGCGGGCTGCAATGCAACTTTTTTCTCGCATGCGGAAGCAAGGTCTGAAGGCCAACTTGATTGTCTATAACACAATGCTTGACATTTATGGGAAAGCTGGGAAGCTCAATGATGCTGAACGGCTTCTGTTTGAGATGAAAGGGGGAGCATCAGCAGGACTTGCCCCTGATACAGTAACGTATACCATCCTAATCAACGCTTATGCTCGAGTAGCTCGATTTGAAGACTCAATGCGAGTCTTCTCACAATTTAGGGCAGATGGATTAAACTTAGATGGAGTGTTGGTTGCTGTGATGATCCACGTGTTTGGAAAAGTGCGTCGCTATGAGCAACTATCTGAGATTCTGGAACAAATGACAAACTGTGGCATCAAACCCGATACTCATATGCTCAAGATGATCACAGAGATCTATGATGAAGCGGGCATGCATGAAAAAGCTGCTGAATTTTTGACCAGAATGCAAGAAAAACTAGGAGAAAGGCCTTTAGAGACCAGGAACACATTACAGAGATTAAGGCCCTGGTCACTGCCACTTAATCCATCTCCTTCAGTGTCTTCTTCTTATTCAGCGGATGTAACATAGCTGTTTAGTGAGTGATCAATTTCCTCAGTCTTCTTCTTATTCAACTAGCTGCAGCTGTTCAGTGAATTATTACTGAGCTGCAAAGCAAATTCCATCAACATGAAGTGTTTGTGAACAAAAAACCATTGCAGTTCCTTCTCTTGCTAACTTGCACAAAGTGCTTCTGCCTTCTGTTGTTGATCACATCTTTCCAGTTTGCATGTTCCTTTGATGTTCTGGTCCCGGTGTTGACAAAACTGGTCTACTTTGGACTTGGGTTCAAAATTGGTTGCTTACATATCCATTTATTGAAATAGAAATATTTGCCTGGTTATTGGTTTAGGTGAAGTGGAGACCTGAATCAATTCCCACAGTTCTCAGTTATCTGGTAGTTGGCTTCACACTATTTGTGGATTTTGGATCTCACTTGTTTTGCATCAGCCATGCCAATCTCTACTGAAATCCATAGTCATAACTTTAGTTTTACAGTTCATATTGACAAGAACTGTTGTCAAAATTACACATTCATGAATCAAAATAAAATTCATGAAAAAAGCATAAAATTACAAAACTGGAATTCTTCTATCATAAATTGTTCAAAACCTTAAAAATCTCGAATCTCCCTCTAGAAATCTAGCAATTGAAATGAATGAAGATTCAAACATAAATTTTAGCTTGTTTTTTATAATGTTGGACTGTGTTGAGAGTAGAGAGTCGACACCCAATTTCAAACAGTACTCAGCTTATAATTCTTTAAAACCACTGAAACCAGAGGTTGGTTCATTCATTAATTTGAAGAACCCACTCCAAAGTTGCATGAGATGTTACAAGGTATAACTTACTATCAAATGTAATTTTTGAAGTTATAAAGTGGATTTTATTATATTTGATAATAATATTTTCTCGCAATCAAAGGTGCACTTCATTTTCCAACTGCACAATTCATTTTATATTGTTATCATTACATAATCTACTTGAAGATTCAAATTTAAGACATAGCTTTACACTATGTAAGGCCGGGGAGTGTGGGCATTCCTGAAGCATGGGCTTGAAGCTGAGGCAAAATATCTCAGCTTTCATCTTGTTAGGGCCCTTAATTCAAGAATGCCCTCACCCTAGGGCATTAGGGTAGTGTGGCCGGTGATTGAACACGTAATGTATCAATCATCTCCCTCTCACCCAGTCCACCTCTTTCTTTCTTTTTTTTATGGGGTTTGAAAATAAAGTGTAGAGGCTTAGAAAAGGCTCCCACAGCCTTTTAAATTTGCTCAAAATGGTTGAAAAATAAGAAAGATATGTCCTTCTAAACTTCAGGTTGTCAAAAATGAAAAAAAAAAACTTTTCAGACACATGACAATCTATGAGAGTTTTCTTTGTCATTTAAAATCAAACAATCATCTGCTAACTAATGGACTGTACCTATTTTCGTCATTGGGATGAATGGAAAAAACAACAAACAATATTTTCAAAATAATTCTTCATTTTTAAACATACGGCTAAGATCTAGTCTAGTTTAAGGGTTTGAAAATTAATGATAATAAGTGTGAGATCATCCCATTCTTAAAACCCTTGTGCAATTTTTTAAAAATTATGGGTGCAAAGTGTTTGATATGACTGTCCTAGTTATTATATTTTGTGTGATTGTCACGGTGTTGTGTTTTTTCATGATTGTGTTTGTGGTGTTCCTCCTAATCACCATGGTTTTGTGTTCCTTGTAAATTGCCTTGATCATTGTGCTCTCAGTGTTCCTTGTAATCATTGTGATCTTGTGTTTTTTTTTATTGTTATAATATTAGTATTCTTCGTAATAGTCATAGTCTTGTGTTCTTCCCAATCATTGTGGTTTTGGTGTTTCTTTTTATTATAATGATCTTGTGTTTTTCATTATGTGTCACTATGGTCTTGTGTTTTGCAACTTCTTTAATTATATATTTTTTCTACTTTGCTTGTTATTTACACATTTAATCATTAAAAGACAATGATTTTATTACTTGGCATATTCATGTGTACTACCTAACAAATGCATGTTATCTAACCTTTCATTAAAACCATTTGGTGTATTTAAAATTCACACCCTTGTACTTGCATAGATTTGTTGGCAAACCTATTTGAAAGTTCTAGTGAAATTTGTCGCCCACTTTTCTTATAGTTGTTGGATCTAAATAATATTAAATTATTATGTAATAAATTATGTCCTAGTGCATTTCTTAGTAGTTTTTTGAGTTGTTTAATTTGTTGCAATCTTTAAATATGTTTTTCTTTTTCAATCATTTGTCCTCCTTTACCATTTTGTCTTCCTTCTTTGATTTCATTTACAACTATTTTGTCTATGGTTTTTTTCTTTAGGATATTTAGATATTTAATAAATGTCACAACATATGACTAGGAATCTTGCATGTAAACAAAACAATGAAAACAAGTTGTGCAAACACATGGATTCCTAGCTGAGATTTGGATAAGATTGAGTTCTTTGTAACACCTTAAGACTATTAAAACAAAATTCATCTAGATTTACAACATTGATTTTTTAAAGTTATTCTTCAATCACTATAAGGTTCTAATGCATATCCACACAATAACATTGATCATTTTTTAACTTGTTGGTAGGTAGATCTTCAACTATTATTTGTTGAATTATTTTAACCATATGCAAAAGTTTTGTAGAAATAGATTTTTCCCCCTCATCTTGATTGTGATTAACGTTTTGATCTATTGTGTAATCGTATTTATTTCCCTAGTTATAAATGTTTGTTGGAGTGTATATATATAAGGGTTGAGTCTTGTTATCCATTGCTTTGAATTTAAAAGGCCATATATTTGTAACTTTGAATTCAAGCCTGATGTGTTTTTAGTGAGTGATTGCTCTAAAGTTTGATCTACCTATCTAACCATGGTTATATTGTTTGCTTTCATGTAATTGTTTCAAAATATAGTTCCATTTTTGACATTTTTAAATGATGTTTTAAATGGTTTGAAACAAGATACATTAATTATTATAGAACATGCAATATGTGGAATGGTAAGATGATCATGTCATCCAAACTTTTGTGCCTATTTTATTGCTTCTAAGATAACATGATTGTTTTTAAAGGTTTAGAATTTATTTATGAATAGTTGTGTGCCCTTTAATGTGAAGACAAAACCCCATAACCAACATTCTCTTTAGATCTATGGGTGTTGGTTTGTGAAAATGAGTTCAACCCAACCTTCAACCAAACATGGCCTTTGGAAAAATTGTCTACATTTTTTTTCTTAACTTGTTTCAAAAGACACCCATAACCAAACATTCAAAACTTGAGTAAAATGTTTTTCACCTTATTTGTTTTCAATTATATGCATGAAAATGTGTTATTTCCTCTCCCATCACCAAACGTATTTAAGTAATTGTGTTTGCCCCATACATGCTTGGTAAAAGCTAAAATCATAAATGCATGTCTACTATCTTAGGGTGATAATAATTTTTCATAACATAAAAAGCAACAACATAAACAGATTAATCAATTGAAAATAATTTTATTACAATTTTTGTTATTAATTCTTCATCAAATCCTTTTTGAATTAATAAAAATAAGATCAAATTAATTTAAAATTTTTATATCTCTCTCTATATGAATTTTAATTTATTTAAAATTTTTTGTGTTTTGTTTTAATCAATTCTTACATAATCTTTCAAATAGTTTTTTCAAGAATCTCATTTTAATAAGATTTAAAAGAATTGAAGCTAATTATTTGTATTTTTATGAAACAAATTTCATTTTAAAAATTAGTCATATGAATGTTTTTTACATTTCATAGTGATATGAAACCTTGTGCTACAAAAAGGTAAGTGACAACCCAAAAATAAATAAATGATAAGAGGCATGATTAAATCAGTTACCCAACATTCCTATTTTGAGAAGAAACCCAACAAGTAGATGGGTAGACTTTGAAACAACCCATCAATTGGATGGGTGGGGACCCATACACATGCCCGTCCATTAACTTGGGGCAATAAATATAACAACAACTCTTTTTTTTTAATACAAAATTTTTTCCATACTCATAACCACCCACAAAAATAACATTCCACTTGGACACCTTGAAAAAACAAACTGAACATAATTTCTCAAGACCGAACATTTGATCATAAAACCATTTTGAATATTAATTCGCATGCAAGTGACCCATTCACTAGCATTGGTTTGCACTAGATCGACATTTAGTTACTGGGTGATGTTTGGTGGGGGGGGGATATCTGTACCCTATCCTACTCTAATAGAATTTATTATAGAATCAGAGTTTCCTTTGAAAATCTAAAAGCCATAAAGATCCTAAAATGGTGAGGGTAAACCCCAAGAGAAGGTTCCCTTTAAAACCAAGGATTGGACAACACAAGTAACTACTGGTAACGACTTTCATGAAAGTTCCCATTGAGTTCACTGCTCCTATAAGAAGTAGAATAACATGGGAACGGTAAAAGAGATATTCGTTCCCCATGTGCCCCTGTTCGCTGGAGAAGGCTAACACGCTACCTTCGGCTACCACACACAAATTTCTGTCCCCTCTCCGTCTCTCTCTCTCTCTCTCTCTCTCTAGTGATTGATTTGCGTTACATTTCGTGGCGGATTCTGGGTTTCTCAGTGAGTGACGGAGTGGGTTTCCATTTGTTGCACTGAGATTGCAGTACTGTATCGGTGCAATTTATTTGGCAATTTGTCGCACAGATCCTGAGTTTTTGAGAATAAGAGGATTGTTGAATAGAGTGGGGGAGGGGGCGTGTGTGTGTGTGTGTGTTTGTGTTGTTTGGAAATTTGGGGTTTCTTGCGGGTTTTGGAGAAATGGCAAGCGCCGTTGTTGGGGTGGTCAAGCCAGTGGCGTTTTCATTGCCTTCTTCCAAGTTGCAGCCGGTGTTGCACCAGCTCAATAAACAACCTTCCCTCTTCTTGCCTCCTCTGCCTTTGCGGAAGCATCCAAGGTACCTATGTGACTGTTTTTATGGGTGTTTTCTCCTTCTTGGATGACTTTAACGCGATTTGTTTGGCAAGTGTGCTTGTTCCGACGGTGAGCAGTTTGGAAGTCTTTTTTTTCACAGAAGACCTGAATTTCAGTATTCTTAGGTCTACGTAGATTCTCCCCAAGTGCCGTGGTTTGCTCTGAATCCAGTGTAGAACACTTCTGTAAAGTCTTGGCTTTTAGGGTTCTCGGAGGTAAGAAGACCCTTGCCAGTTAATAATGGATCATTTTCATCTGGTTACCACTGTAACTTGAGACCTCTTCTTTACTTGATTGCTCTATGTGTGAATGCAGGAAAACGTCGGTGTCAGCTACTCTGAAGTCTGAGGGTTTTTGGACCCCATCTTCATTTGACAGCCATGATGTGTGGTCTATCAGGTGCTGTGTTTTGTCCCAAAATAGTTTTTTTTCTTTCCTGGATTCCAGATTTGCAGAGAAGCACTTTCATGAGAGGTTCTTCAGTGAGGTTGGTGTTTAACAAAGTGACCTACTGGGAAAACAGGAATGATCTGGAGTTACCAACATCAGCATATTTGGGACCTGTAGCGCAGGGTGGACAGGGACCTCCACCCATGCTAGCAGAGAGATTTCAGAGTGTCATCACACAACTCTTCCAGCAGGTTTGATTTTGTTCTCCAGAGTTTCCTCAGAGTTCACATTTTGATTTTATGGTTTAGTAGGATTATTGTCCTTTTCCCCCTTCACTAGAACATACAGTTCCTTTTTCAAGAGATGCAGATGCTACATGGAAGTCCTGGAATTGTCTCCCTGTTCCACGTGGTTCCCAAAACCTGGAGGATGTCTGTTAGCAATCTGATAAAACTTTCAGCTTTGCACAATTGAGGTTTTGCTAGGCTTTCTTGCATTCTGGGTTGAACTTTTACAGTGGTGTTTTTGTCCTTCCTAAGTGGGATGATGGGTTTGTGGGGGGCAACAGAGAATAATTCGGTGTGGGGGGGCAGTGGATGATGACATGGCAAATTTGATCGTTGCACAACTGTTGTACTTAGATGCTGCCGATCCCAACAGGGTTTGTCTCATCAGCCAATCCTTATTGTTTTTAGAAATTCTCTGTTCCTGAAATTTATTGGAATTTTTTGCATCTAGAATTTGTGAACACTTCACCATGTATCTTTGTTCAGATGTCAGGTTTCAATCATGGGTTGAGGGTTTCACGGGTTTAGGGTTTAGGGCTCAGCTGCTAGGGCTCTGAAAGCTAGCTATTTCTTAACCTTATCCAGTCTTCCAAGCTCATTATGAAAAGTGTGAGGTTTGTTCCATAACCACTTGCCTGGGTACTTCTGAAGACTCATATTGTATATTTTGCAGGACATTGTCATGTATGTCAATTCCCCTGGTGGTTCAGTTACTGCAGGTAAACAGAATTCTGATTCTTCATATTAGATGTAAAATAGTGGGTTCACACTAGAATCTGCATTGATGTTGGAGAGTTGCAGACTTGTGTCCTTATGGTCTCCTTTGGTCAACAAAGCAATAATTTGTTCCACAATTGTTGTAGCATTAAGGGACCACACTTGTGTGATCTGCAAGCCTTGCTTGAAGTATTAAGATAGAGACAGGTATTTTGGTATTCTCTTGAGATAGGTGGAGGTGTTGTAACAGGTATGGCAGTTTTTGATACAATGAGACATATCCGACCAGATGTCAGTACTGTTTGTGTTGGCCTTGCTGCCAGGTATGTGTCATCCTTTCATCTCCTTACGGGCGCCATTTAGTGTCAAACTCAGGGCTCCAGTTCACAAGATAATAAGTAAAACTGATGTAGATTGTTGTGCATGAGACTTTGGCCTGCAAAAGTGAGTCTCAATCTGAATCCAACCGACAAAACTGCCCATAGCTGCTTTCAAACAGAAAGGTGTGTCCCTTTATGGGTGAGTGCAAGACCCTGACATGCTTCAAAGGCTACAACTTAGCTGATACCCTAGTGTACACTTTGAAACAATAGGCTGTCCAATCAGGGAAGGCATATCTGATTAGTTGGTACTGCTGACATTGCAGTATGGGAGCTTTCCTACTCAGTGCTGGAACAAAAGGTAATGTGAAAGATCCTAAGAAAAAGTTTGTTTCAAACTTGCTCTTTTTGCACTTAGGTCAAAGTTTTTGTGATTCACCTTGGCTCTAGAGAAGAGCAACTATACAACAAGTTGCACTACTCTTTTTCGTATCTAGAAACTGAAAAGTAAACTTGTACTTTTGATGATGTGTCAGGTAAACGGTACAGTCTTCCAAATTCACGTATTATGATTCATCAGCCACTTGGAGGTGCCCAAGGGCAACAGACAGACATTGAAATACAGGTGCACATTTGCCTCTTTTCTCATCCTTTTGCCACTAAACCCAGAAACTGTGATGTATGTTATGCAACCATCAATAGAGCATACATCACTGTGGTTCATAGATCAATTAGCTCTGTTTCTTGTCTCTATTGAGCTATCTCCCAATATTCTGATTCATTTGCTTCTTTTTCTTTCCCTTTGAATCTGGGTCCTATTGTTGGCCATTTCAACTCACTAAGATTTGCAACCTATTTTTTGAAAGAAAAAGTATGTTGTTCACCTCTATCAAGTTCATTCTTCCTAGGTAGAGATCTCCTTATCCATCTTTGTCTCCTCCCATATGGATTACTTGGATCTTTCTTCCATTTTAAACATTTTCACTGCTTTAGATTTTCTTCCTCCTATAGCTAGTCTTTCCATCGATTGCTTGGAAGTAAGTGAAAACTTCAGGTGAAGAGTTCTTCAGCTGCAGAGTAACAGTAAGGTTTGTCTGTTCCTCTAAAATCTACCAAATGATGCACAGTGCCTGTGATTGTAGCTGTTATCCCCTGTTTGTTAATCCCCATCATGGTCATCTTTATTCTCCAAATCCAGATATCCTCTCAAGACTTAGTTTGAATGAACTCTTTTTTAGAGGTACTAAGCACAGAAGGACTTTTCTTTCTGACCTGTCTATACTGAGAAAGGTCTCAAGCTGGGAACCTTTTGTCTCACCATGTTACATTCCTCTTTACAATCTTCTTTTGCTGTTCCTTCAGTTGATATAGATCAGCTTTAAAGATTTCAGTGTTTGTTTGTTATGACCAATGTGGGTAAGTGTAGCAATAAATTCTTTTTTCTGTAAAAAGAGATGTGTTTCTTCAGTTTTCTTTGAACTTATTTCTTCAGTAGGTTGGTATGAGGTTTCAAATCTTGAAGAGTCAGAAATCCTCATTTTTTTAATAATGCTAATAATTTTGGTGGTGAAAATTGTGGCTATCATTTTCCTCCTCATGTACTGTTGGAAGTTCCATAAGAGGTTGCTTAAACCAAGATTTTTTGTTGCAGCCAGTTTGGTCCCTCTCACAGATGTCTCTTGGTGGCTCAATTCTTTCCGCAAAGCTATCCTTCTGTGCTTAGTACCTCTCAATGATCTTTGGGTGTCTAAGATCAGAAAGGCTCATGTTCCTTTATAGGACTGGTGGATATGATCAAACTCCTAAATCTTTCAAGATGGGATGTTGATAACACTTTTCCACTTTTGCTGCAGTTGTTTGATTTGAACTCTGTATAATAAGATTGAGCAGATGTAAAAGCAGTTAGTGTTTGGTCATTTATTTCAATTTCATTTTTTTAAGTTCTCATTGGTTCAAAAATGGGCTCTTAATTTCAGATATGTGTGGGTTATCGATATATAAGAGGTAAGTTCTTTTGGATCCTATAGTTTCAGGGTTGTGCAAGCAGTTAATCTCTTGGTTTGTGCTTTTGATAGATAATCTTTGGTGCTTGTGGACAAGGTATTGTATCCCCATGGGTACTAGGTGTGCAGGCTATTTAGTGAATTTCTACCTCCTTTTTCCATGAGTTTGATTTTTGAAAGTGTCTTTTGAAATCCAATACTTGCCCTGTTATTGCTTCAGAGATTATATCTAGTTCCTAGGTTTGTGGATGGTCTTTTTGTCCTGGACCTTCTGGACTTCAAGAGTTTTATGTACCTGGATGAAGACTCTTTTTGCAGTGTCATATACCCCAATACATCTTGTGAGCATTAATGGCTTCTTGGATTTATTGATAGTCAACTTCTTGGATTTATTGATAATCAGAAGTCCTAGAGATCTTTTGTGTGCCATTGTTTATGTGCACACTTTATCAGAGTATGCAAATATTGACATGATCTGTATGCCTGACGTTCATTCCAAATTCTCTATTACTGCTGAGTTGGGCACTATAAATAGTCAGTTCTAGAGGTTCTTGAGGCTTTGTAAGTTTTTTTTATTTCTTAGACAGTTAGTCTCATTGTCCTTCTGAAGGATAAAGGCTATCTTGTAAAGATTCTCTTAATGAGGACTATAGGTCTTTTAGACAGAGAAAATTTTCTTTTTGGACTTAAGCATCCAGAGTCATTGAATGATTTTGTAGTCTTGTAAGTGGGGAGCTTTTTAAAGCAGACTTGGTCTGCTTGGTCTTTGTTCATCTTCTCCCTTTTTTCTGCTATGATTTCTTCTTCCTCATGTGCCTTCCTTTTTCTCCCCAATTTTCTTCCCTCTGTGTTTTCTTTTCTGTGGTGTAGGGAGCCAGTATGTACCATGGCTGAGAAACTTAGTATGCAGGCTAGTGGTTACACTGACCTATCCCCACTGTAGGGAAACTGATGAAGTAAGTGGGAAAGTTGTGACAGAAAGGTTACTGTCATACATGGTGATGGTCCCTGAAAAAGCCACACACTGTCACTGCTGTTCATAGTGTTAGTTTTATTGTTCTTTTTGTACTTTTCCTTCCCTTCTTTGTATTTCTTTTTCCTGTGTTCTTAAGTCCTTATCTGGGAGTTTTTCTGTCTTTTACAGAAGAATTTTTCACCTGGTTGCAGTTACCTTTAATTGTGAGTATAGAGATTTCTTGATTCTCACAATAGTTAATTCTTCTCCTTGGAACTTTTTCTCAACTCTTTTTTGAGGAGATTATTGCGCATCTGGCCTTAAAAGTTCATTAGGTTCTTGCCTTCTCCAGGTTGATCTGCTTTTGTCTTGCACTGAAGGATAGCTGTGACACCATTGGTCTAAACTATCAGTTGGATGAAGATAAATGTCTATGGACAGTTTCTTTGTGGAAGCGTTGAATGTTGTAGGTCAAATGGGAATTAGTCTGGGAGTTACAGGCTGGAAGGACTGGCCATTTCACTTTGTTGAAGGGAAAAGGCAGCAGTGGTTTAGATGATCATATGAGTCCAGTCAAGTGTCATGCTTAGTTTTGTTAGAGGAACAGAAGGCTGATTTTAATTTCCCTGGTGCTGTCATTGGGTCCAGGCAAATGAGATTTTGCACCACAAGGCAAATTTGAACGGGTATCTTGCTTATCACACGGGGCAACCTTATGAAACAATTGTGCAAGATACAGACCGAGATTTTTTCATGAGTGCAAAGGAGGCAAAGGAGTATGGACTAATTGACGCCGTGATTTCTAACCCTTTGAAGGCACTTAGGCCACTACCTGAACCTGTCCCTGCTTGAGTAACTGCATCGATATTGCTCATTGAATCCAGCTTTTGGGCCCAAAATTTGTGCCAGAATACCAGAATAAGACTTGTAATGGGACAGATGCAGTTCTGAATTTGACAGGATGTGAATACTCCCACAAAGCCTCACAAAATTAAGCTTAACCATTTGAACCATAGAGGTTTTTTATGTCCACTTCAGCTCTATGATGTCTTTGTCTTTTGCTCCTTTATAGTTTTGAAGGCTGAACAGAAGCTGCAAATTTTGTTTACTGGTAGATAACTTTGTGAGATTCTGAAGCATTGAAAGTCTTTTAACCATGTGCTTGAATTTTTGTTGTTTAGTGGTGTTGGTGTGTCCAGACTTTGCTACACTTGCATGCAATATTGCATCTGATCTGATGCTTGAAAGGGTCTGAAACCTTGTTAGCTTCAATTGCATCTGTTTCAAAGCAAGTGAACTGCGAATGCTGTGGCAACATACCCAATATGTATGAATCCAGGTTCAAAGTGCTTTGTCTGAATCTTGCATTCCCTTTGCCCTTCAGCACGGTAAATATATTTTGGTTCATAAACTAAGGAAAGGTCTTGTGCTGCAATCAATTAGATTGCACAAATTTGTGCCTGCAATGAAATGGTTGTAAAGTACACATGAACAAGGTAATGGCTGTTTTTAATGATTTGTGATGAATGACACTTGCTAGACAGGAGGTTTGCCCAGGCCAATGTTTTGCAACTCTTAATGACTTTGTTTTTGAAAGTTGCAACTCTGCCATGTGAAGTCCTATACCAGGAGATGAGATAGAAGATGCCCTACCTTCCCTGCTTGTTGCTACTAACTTACCAGCTAAACACTTCTCACCAAATGATTTTCTGGATATGGACATGTGAAAGACTGTGTATGTTGATGAGCTATGGTTTGAATTTGACATTGTTCAACAGAATTTATTAATTGTCAATGACATTGAGTAAAAAAAAATTTATATTCATATTTATCCAACTGTTAGTCCAAGTAGAAATCAGCATCAAAAAGGAATCTTTGTTGGGGTGGAAATTTGCAAACATAATTGAAGTATTTACAAACTATAATTTTTTCAAAATCATATTTTCTTGTCTGCAGAGGCATATAGTTTTACAGTAGAGTCAAAAGTCTATATCCTTTGTGTAATTCTTACAATCACAAGATCCAATTGTCAGTCCTTGTAATGTCTTTCATGGAAAGGACTTGGAGAAATTCAAGGGGGGAGGGGGGGTGCAACTCATCTCCAAAATGTCGTAGTGTGTTGGAGGGCACCTCATATCTTTGAATATCCCTCCTGGAAAGGAGGAGGGATCTTACACCTACTCCTAAAGAGGGGGAGGGAATTATGCCTTATTATAGGTATAAGTTCCCTCCCACTTTGATTAGTTCACCAAATTTGCTTTTAAAAATGGTCATAAGAACCTTAAATCCCTTACATTGTGTACGGTGGCAAAATCTCAATCATCCACCTATTGTTGCAGAAGGTGGCTTGTGACTAAATGTTTTGAAAAGTTATCATGTACGTGGGTATAGGCGATGTATAGTTCATGCTACTTGATGGTTTGATGGTGAAGGCCTACATAGCCAAGTCAGATGTTTGGGATGAATTCCTTACTTTTCCAGACCCTCAAAGTGAGAACCCTCCCCCCTCCTGCCCCTTGTGATTCAAGGGTGTTTAGGTTCATGATAATGTTTGCCTCTTGCTTTGCCCTACTCTTAAATTGTTTATAATCCAAAAAATACAATACTGTGCAGGTTTTTTTTCAACATAAAAAATGTAGCCAAGTCTACTCTACCTTTGGGTATGAATCATTTTTGTCTATACCTTGGGTTCTATGTATTATTGGCTGGTGAATGGAAACATATTGACTTTTGGATCAGCACCTTGAAATCTTAACCAACAATACCTATCAGGTACCCATGTTAACAATCTGAGTTGTGTATTGAAATCTTATTGAACAAAACTGCTTGCTGGTTGTCTATTAGTTGCCCCTGTAATAGTGCCAATTCCAGATCAACACTTTTTGCTCAATTAGTAGTGAAGACACATTCCCCTCTCCTTCCAAGTGTATACTTGGAACTAGTAGTGAACACTATCTTCAGTACTTTATCACAATGTTGAACATTTGAACCATCTCCTTCTTTGCGCAAATTTGTTTGACCCTAAGCTTATGTGCGCAAGGTGACAAAGAATCTCTCCCTAAGCCCCCCTACCTTGCAAGACACCAAATAACCCTTAATGAGCACTATCCGGCGCAATCTCCAGACCCCTAACCCATTGCCTACCCCACCTCCAAAGCCAGGCCCTCCTTTCGCTATCGACAAAACATCCCAAGCATCGTCATCTATCCATCACTCCCTTCATCATCGATTGCAGAACATCCAACGTTCTACATTAGGAACATAATAGTTCAAATATAAACTAAAAATAGCCAAATGTAGATTGGGCATTTAGGGTCTCATATTGTAAACAATGTAAGGAAGTTTTTAGGGTTTGGTGGTGCAAAATGATTATAGAAGCATTGAGCGCAAAGCACTAATTGTCCTTCGTCAGAAAACACGTTGGAGAGCGTGATTGTCCTTCATCAAATAACACATTGGAGAGCATGATTGTCCTTCATTAAATAACACATTGGAGAGCGACCTTCCCTTGAAAAGTTTAGGGTTTAAGGTTGCATTAAGTGTTAAGGTGACTACATTATGTAGCTTCTTCATTTGTTGTGTCGTGGTTTAATTTGTGAGCAACACAAAGAATAGAAATTGCACCTTGTGCTACTACAAGTGTCATTGAGGGAAACAACACAATACATTGTGGGAAAATCTCCCACTCCCATTGTTATTTATAGTGTTGAAGGTGAACTTGATTCTCTTGCAACAAAAGATGACAATAGACAAAATCTTGACGACACACGAAAGCTTGATGACGGCATGATGCGAACTAGAGGAGGGGATGGAGAGCGAAAACATCTATTGCAAGAGGCGTTGCCAATTTTTGTGCAAGAAGACTCCTACATGATTCGTTTGCTTGGAAGACAAAAATATATCAACATTGTGAAGACATTAACAAGATGGGTAGAAGGGGTAAGCTTTCTATTATTTCATTTCTACCTATCATGAATTTGTTGTTGAGTGTGCTACAAAAAATGGGTAGTAGGATTTACTAACTACAAAAAAAAGGTCTCTTTTTACTAACTACATATAGGACCTTGGGGTTTTACAGTTTGTGTTTTTCTTTTGAAATTTAGGTCTATTGTGTCGAATACATACAGTTTGGGAAAGTAATAGTAGACATCATTTCCTATCCACCTTGTTATGTAGAACATAACAATTTTTTTAAAAATGATTAACAACATATTGCAGGTATTAAGAGGTCTAAATGATAAAAATAGGATTTGCAAATCAACAATGCAATAGAATCAACATCATTGTGACGCACTATACTTTGAAAAGTACAAGACTTTTAACATTAGAAGCACATTTCGATGTCAAATGCATTGATTTCCCCATCAAAAATTGGCCTTCCTTTCAATGCAAGTTCTACAATAATTATTACAAAGACAAGAACACCTTAAGCTACTATAGAATGATGATGTAATGCTTGAAATACAAGGGCAAGGAGTTGTTGAAGATGTACCCAACTTGGACCAAGTCTGTGGCAAAATAGTTGACAAGTTTAAAGGAGAAACATAACAAGACCTTACCAAACATAAGTAAGTGCCCAAATGATGATGCAATAGAACATCCCGGTAAGAAGGCTGCATCAACAAGTTTAAAATTTCAAGATAGAACATTACTAGTTCCAAGGCCCATACATCAAAAGGATAAGGTGGTTGTTGAGTTAAGCAATGATGGAGTCTTTTCTTCAATTCACTGCCAAGGTATGTATATTCCAAACCTAGCATTCCTTTTTAAAATTTCTAGTTCATATAAGAGCTTAGCTTGATGCATTTTTATTTTCCAATTCTAATCTATAAACACTTTTTTTTTAGGTTCACTTTGCAAATGAAGATTTCCAACTCCAATTGTTGATTAACTAATTATTTATTTCCCACTTTTATTTGTAGATCTTTATAATGCCCATGTAAACAATCTGTACCGCACTTTTAGATTCCCAAATTTTCATTCACTTTTAGGTGGTATACTTGAATGTGTTACCCAATCACTATAGACTACCAAAACCATTTTCCAAGCAAAGATGCCTATAGTGGAAAATTATACAATTATAAAACCAATACGTTGTACAAGGCAAAACAAACCAAATGCAAGTCTATTTTAGTGAAAAGAGGTATTTAATTCTTTTTATGAGGGCAATTAAAGGCCCATATTCATTTGAAAGCACTAAGAGATTTAACCTATGTGTTGGCAAGTCTATCATTACTTCCGGATGGGCGAACACTACCACAAAAAGGTGTAGCACATGTAAGCATAACTGACATTGAAGTGAAAACAAGGAAGACAACTAAAACATTCACAATCGAAAGCATTTGTGATTTGGCCCATCCTCCTATGGAAGTACAAATGAATGGGCTTTACATCTTATTATCAAAAATGAATAAAGTAATGGCCCTAACAATGCTTGAAGACCCTAAAGAAGCCCTAGCTCTCCATATGAGGATGGAAACTGAACGTACCTTAGGAAACACACTTGTGTTTGCATTTGGAAAATGGTACCTTTTTCCAATAGTGAGTTTACTTCTTTTTACTCTCTATCATTGTTTTGCACCCTAAGTTCAAATATCTCACAATCACTCATCTACAACCTAGGTTTTTTCTACTTACACTCAATGTTCTACAACTTTGCTTCTTATTACTTGTATAATCATTGTTCTCCAATTTAGGTATAGTCAATGTTATGTAACCCAGGTTGTTGTTAGTGTAAGTCACTATTTTCCAACCTAGGTTCTTATTAGTCACATATTGTGCATGTAGGTTGCTAGAGGGGTTGAAAGGACAACCATAATTTTTGAGATTGTTGCGAAGTTTTTGAACGCATGGACTAAAGCTAGTTGTGGAAAGAACACCATGAAACGATTCATAAAGATGAAAAATCTTTGGGAATACCTACAGTATGTGGAAAAAAAAAAGTATGATGCAAATAAAGCAAGGGCTACAAAAACATTTAAGAAGAAGAAAAAAGACTATGTCTAGCAAGAATTGAAAATTTATGACCAACAAGTTAAGGGTATTAAGGAAAAATCCAAATGGGGGTGGTCACTTTTGTCACAACCCTAACCTTGGGCTCATGACCAAGGCAAGGGCTTGTAAGGTTGTGGGCCAAAAGGGAAGCCCTGGAGTGAAGGAAAGTGTGAGGGAATGAACCCTCACACTCCCAAAGGAACTTCCACTTTGGGAGTTGGAGTCCTAGTGG
>Ga0116227_10002318_pt1 | contig 43386 bp, 34 predicted proteins | sample S1TSphgellanicum_FD_89693 | JGI IMG/M metagenome (GOLD analysis project Ga0116227, IMG submission 89693) | Host-associated microbial communities from peat moss isolated from Minnesota, USA - S1T2_Fb - Sphagnum magellanicum MG | ecosystem: Host-associated > Plants > Peat moss > Unclassified... | reverse complement strand
GGTGCCGGTGCTGCGCCTTATGTGGAACCCAGTACGCATGACATTCTGCACGAGATGTTCGTCACCGGCGACCCTGATCTGAAGCCGGGAACCAACTTCGCCAAGGGCCGCACGGGTAACGAGTAGCCTTTTTTAGTCCTGGGCGCGCAGCTTGTCGGCCGCCGCTTCCAGCTGCTTGGCCATGCCGTCGAGATGCCAGGCCTGGATGTCGTAGAAGGTGATATAGCCGCGATTTTTGGTGTCGATTTCGGAGAAATGGTCGACGATTGGCTGAAGCCCGGCGGATTTGGCCTGGGCGAGAGTCAGATGGCCGTCATGTGTCGTGTTGGCGGCGTAGAATTTCATCAGCATATCGCCGCCATCGGGGCCGCGCATCCAATCGCCATGGTGCTTCCAGTCTCCATGCTGTGTCCAGCCATCGGGTCCGCCGGGCGGCGGGGGCGGCATATCCATCCCAGGCGGGCCGGGCGGCGGTGGGTTGGGGGCATCCTGCGCCAGGGCGACGCCCGGCAGGACGCTGAGGCTGAGCAGGGTAAGCAGGGCGAGACGGCGCATGAAACGACTCCTGTTGAATAGGATCGGCTCTATGCGCCCATATTGTAACCGCCTGATATCGCGCAGGTAACACCTGAAAACAAAAACGGCGCCCCCTGCGGGACGCCGTTTGGCAAAGCCGGAAAAATCCCGGATTAACGCGAGTAGTATTCGACCACGAGATTCGGGTCCATCTGCACCGGGAAGGGCACATCGGCCAGTTTCGGGGCGCGCAGGAAGCGGCCTTTCATGGCGCGGTGGTCGACTTCCATGTATTCCGGCACGTCGCGCTCGCCGCTCTGGGCGGCATCGAGCACCACGGCGATCTGCTTGGATTTCTCACGCACTTCGATGACATCATTATCCTTCACGAGATAGGACGGGATGTTCACCTTCTGGCCATTTACCGTGATATGGCCGTGGCTGACGAACTGGCGGGCGGCGAACGGGGTAACCGCGAATTTCAGGCGGTACACCACGGCATCGAGACGGCGCTCCAGGATTTCGATGAGGTTTTCGGACGTATCGCCTTTGCGGCGCACGGCTTCCTCATAATATTTGTAGAAGGATTTTTCAGAGATATTGCCGTAATAGCCCTTCAGCTTTTGCTTCGCCATGAGCTGCACGCCGTAATCGGACGGCTTCTTGCGGCGCTGGCCGTGCTGGCCGGGGCCGTATTCGCGCTTGTTCACGGGGGATTTGGCGCGGCCCCATAGGTTGACGCCGAGGCGGCGGTTGATTTTGTACTTACTCTCAGTGCGCTTGGTCACGGTGATGACCTTTCTTGCTTAAAATTACGCCAGTAGTCTCTTCCCGGCCTTTGCCTCACGGCAAAAACAAAGAGAGCGGGCGCAGGCGACCACCGCCTGTCCACGTTCCCGGCAACGAGCGCGGGGTCTAGCCGCCAGGGGGCGGCGCGTCAACCGCCCGGGGTGCGCCAGCTTTGCATGACGGCGGCAAGCGGCAAGGAGAGCCGGGCCGCAGGCATGCGCAGGCGCAATGCGGCCGAGCGGCCCATCCATACGCCGATATCCGCCGGGGCGCGCGGATAAAAGCCCGGGCCCAGCAGGATATCCTCGACGGGCGCAAGGCAGACCCCAAGCTCGCGCCGGTCTTGGGAGTGAGGGTCGGTATCCGCCGGGCAGGCCGTGGCGGCGAGCAAGGTGACGTCCCGCAACTTTCTGGGGAAGCTGAATTGCGCGAGGCGGCGATGGCCTTCCTGCGTGATTTGCGCGCGGAATCGCTCGCCGCCCGCGAAAGCGTCCAGCACCGGCGAATAGGTGAGCGAAAAACCGGCGTTCAGGGCGATGGCGTGCAACCGGGCGCGCAAAGCGGCGAGCGCCGGGCCGGAGGTGATGCGGCGGGCGAATGGCCGGCGGGCCGGCGAGCGGCGGCCGGTCTCATGATACAGCGCACCGCGATTGCCAGTGTCGAAATAGGATTCACAGGGCAGGCCTTCGGCCAGCAGAATATCATGCCGGTCCAGCTCGACATGGAAATAGGTCATCGCCGCCCTGCCCCGCTCCCGCAGGATGGTGGCGTTGTTCACGAGATGCGTGGCAGGGATCAGCACGCCATCCGCATACACGCCATGCAACGGGGAAAGCCGCAGCTGCTGTGCGGGCAGGCCGGGGCCGAAAGCGCCGGGCTGGATAAGGATGGGCTGGGCATTATGCGCAGCTTGGGCGCCGAGATCCAGCGTGCGCCGGCCGATCCAGCGCACCGGGCGGCGCGTGCCGGACGCGGTGATCAGCGGGTCGCCGGGCTTCAGCGCCTCCACCGCGCGATAGCCATGCGGGGTGAGAAGCCTTGTGCCGCGCGCAAAACAAGGCAGCTCGTCCCCCAGAGTGATGAGCGACCCCCCCGCGTTATTCGAGACGATGCTCACGGCGGGCTGGCCGGGCGCGATGGCTAGGGCAAAGGTGGAGATGACGCTGCCGATGCTGTCGATGACGGTGATTTCGCCTCCCGCGTCGCTGACCAGGCTGGGCGCGAAACCGACAATGTCGATCGCATCCGTTCCGGCCATGTTTTCCACGCCACCGAAGGGATGGGACGGGTCGTTCAGCGTGAGCATTGCGTCCGGCCCGAGGAAGGTGACCGCCTCGCCAGCACTGAGTGCGCCCGCGATGTCGAGCGCCGCCGATGCGGCGATTTCAATCGGGCCGGAGCCTGTGATGCTGCCCGACGCGAACAACGTGCCGCCTTCGGCAATCAGGATGCCACTATTCTGGATGGTTTCTGCATCCAGCACGCCATTGCCCTCGAACGCTCCGCCATTGATCTGGACCGATGGCGCGACGAGCGTGCCGCCGGTAAGGTCGAAGAGTCCGGCGTCAGTGAGTGCGCCAGTGAGGCTGATCGTACCGGCATCGGCGATGCTGCCTAGGTTTTCAACGAAAGCGGCGGCGTTCAACGCTGCATCGCCGCCGATTTGAACGATGCCGCCGCTTTGCGTGAGCTGGCCGGTGATATCGAGCCGCGCGGTGCCGCCCAAATTCAAGTTCCCGGCGATCAGCGCAGAGGCGAGACTGGCCTGCGACGCACCGTCCAGCGCGAGGGTTCCGGCATCGGAAAGGCTGGTGAGCCCCAAGACGGCATTGCCGTAAGCATTAAGAGTCCCCGTACCGCCGATGCTGGCAGAGGCCGCCGAAAGCGTGCCGCTGAGATTGAGCGCGCCTGACGCGATATTTATAGCGCCTCGGGCATCGAGCGCGCCCAGCACGTCCAGCGCGCTGCCCGTGCCCAATGTGACATTGCCGGTGGTGGTGAAGGCGCTGGTATCGAGGACGAGCGTGCCCGCACCGCTGGCATCGCCAAGGGTCGCATCCGCGCCGAGCGCCACCTGGGCAGCGGCGTTGAAGATGGCGGTGGCATTGTCATCCACCAGCAGGGCTGTGCCGGAAAGCCCGTTGGACTGGATGGCATCGGCGAATTCGATCGTGGCGCTGACGATATCCTCGCCCGCCGCCAGCGGTGCGGTGACGATGGAAAGGCCGGAGCCAAGGGCGAAGCTTGCCGCCTGCGCTTCGCTGAACAAAATCGTGCTGCCGGCATTCACCGAGCCGGGGGCGGCGATGCCGATATCCTCCTCATCGAACAGGCCGTTGAGGATTCCGTTGCCGGTGAACGTGAGAACATCCGATACGCCGGTGCCGGTATAGGTGAGACCGGCCAGCAGGCTGTCCATGGCGGCGAGGCCGGATGCGGTGAGCGTGATGGTGCCTGCGGCGGCGATGCTGCCGGTGCCGATGACGCCATGGCTGACCGCGAGGGTGAGCGCGAGGCTATGGGTGGAACTGGCGATGAGTTGGAGGTCCAGCCCCTCCAGCGGCTGCGCTACGCCTGCGCTGGCGACGAAATTCGCAGCGGCGGGGGCGGTGCTGGGGGTGATGGGGCGGAGCACGACATCCGGATCGCCTTCGGCATCGAAGCCTTGGACCAGCTGGGTGCCGCTCGGCGTGCTCGCATGGATCTCGTAAGTGACGGTGTTGTTGTCGGAATCCAGCCCGGCGATGGCGAAAGAGCCGGTGGTAACGTTATAGAGGCTGAAATCCGACAGGCCGGGGAAGATCAGCTGGTCACCCGCGGCGAAGCCGGTGACGGTGCCTGAGAAGACCTGCGGCCCGTTGATGACGAAGGCGCCGCCATCGCCGCCCAACATGCTGGCATAGATGCCGGAGACGGGCACGTTCCCGCCATTGCTGAGGAAGTTCAGCGACACGGAATTGGCGATGGTGAGCGGTGTGGCGTCGAACACGCCGTAAAGCGGGCTGACCGGCCCCAGCACCATCACGCCGCCGGGGGCGACATCGAGATTGGCTCCGCCGCTGACGATGCCCGCCGCGACCAGAAGGGTCTGCCCGCTTTCCACCGTCAGCGTCCCCGGCCCCTCGATGAGGCCAGATTCGGAGAAATTGCCCGCCTGCAGCGTGCCACTGCCGATTAGTTGCGATCCGGCGGCGAGGGAGATGGCTTGCGCGAAATCCTGCGCTTCCGCGCCGTCCGCCACCAACTCGCCAGAGAAATCCACCAGCGCGCCGGTGTTCAGGTATATCTGCCCGGACAGGCTGGCACCCCCTGCGATGATGAGGGAGCCGGATTCCACCAGCTCATTGGCGGAAAGGGCGCCGAAATCCAGGCTCGTGCCGCTCAGGAATAAATTGTTGTCGGGGAGCGTTAGGTCTGCATCCGGCGCGATATCCACCGCCCCTGCCCCGCTGAGATTGCCGAGCACGGCGGTGGTGCCGGTCACTGCCAACGTGCCGGCGAGCGTCTCGCCGCCCAGCAGCAGGGTTTGCGAGCCGAAGGTATAATTGCCGTTGGCCGCTGCCTTGCCGCCGATTTCCAGCGCCACCGCGCCATTGGTGACCGCGGCGGGCAGTACGCCGGAGCTATTGCGCAGCACGTAGCTCAGCGCCTCGCCGGGCCCTTCGCCGGCAAATTCCAGCCCGGCGAGCAGGTCGTTGAGGGCCGGAACATCATTGGGGGTGAAGCTGAGTTGGATTTCGCCGGTGCCGAGTCCGGCGGCGGAGATGCCACTGGCATCGTTCCAGCCGGGCAGCAGCAATATGCCAGCGCCGACCGCGATGGTCATGCTCAGCGTTTCGTCCTGGCCCAGACCCATCTGGGCGAGGCCGCTCGCCGCCGGATCGCTCAGCAGCAGCGGGGTGGTGATGGGCTGGTTGGGTGTCACGGTGAGGGTGCGCGGCGGGGCGACGAAAGCGGGGCCGGTCGTGGGGAGGATGTTCACGGCGATATCGGTTTGCGCTTGCAGTTCGGCGGGGTCGGTGGCGGTGAGCGCGAGTGTGTCCTGTGTTGCAGTTCCTGGCTCGTTGAGTTCCAGGCTGGCGAGGGCGGTGTTCACCTGGAATACGGTGCCGCTGAGGGTGAGCGTTGCGCCGTTGCTGCCCCCATTGCTGGTGATCGTGGCACCGCCAGTGCCACTGGCCGAGAACGCCGCAGCCGTATTGCCCGCGACGATGGTGAGGGTGAGGCGGCTGGAGGCATCCGGATCCGCGATGGAAATACCTTCAGGCGGGATTTGTTCGAGCGAGGAAAGGCTGCCATTGGACGCGAGGACGGTCAGTGTGGCGGGGGCGGTAATGTCGAGCGAGCTGGTCACGTCGAAAGATTACACAACCTTAAGACGTTTACATAGCGAAATAACCACCCTTGCGCGATAATCTCCGGTATGGTGGCGCGCGCGCGTTCGCCGCATAGTACGGCCATGAAGACCGTGCATAAAAAACCCCGCGTTAAGCCCGTTAAATCAACGGCTTTGCCGTCACGCGAGTCGATCAAGGCGTTTCTGGCGGAGGCCGAACAAACCGTGGGTCTGCGGGAAATCGCGCGTGCCTTTGGCGTGGGGCCGGATGACAAGAAGGCGCTGCGCGGGCTGGTGCGCTCCTTGCAGGCAGATGGGCTGGTCGAGCGCGCCGGACGCAAAAAATTCACCGAGGCCGGGCGGCTGCCGGAGAATGCCTTGGTGGAGGTGACCGGGATCGACCGCGACGGCGAGGCCCTGGCGCGGCCGGTGGTATGGGATGGGCCGGGCCGCCCGCCGATCATCTTCATGCATGCCGAGGCGCGCGGCCAGGCGGCGCTGGCGCCGGGTGCGCGCGTGCTGGCGCGGCTGCGGCAGATCGGCCCGGATAAATATGAGGGGCGTACGCTCAAGCGCATCGCCGAGCGGGGCGGCAGCGTCGTCGGCGTGTTTCACCCGACGCCGCATGGCGGGCGGATTGAGCCGACGGACCGGCGGCAAAAATCCGAATGGCTGGTGCCGCTGGGCGAGACGATGGATGCGCAGAACGATGAGATCGTGCGCGCAGAGCCTTTGCCCGGTGCCAAGTTCATGGGGCCGAAACCCGCGCGTATTACCGAGCGGCTCGGTTTGGTGACCGATGCGCGCTCCGTCAGCATCATCGCGATTGCGACGCATGGGATTCCGATGGATTTCCCCGAAGCTGCCGTGAAGGAGGCGGAGCGCGCCAAGGCAGCGCCGCTCGGCAAACGCACGGATTTGCGCGATGTGAAGCTGATCACGATCGACGGCGCGGATGCAAGGGATTTTGACGATGCGGTGTTTGCGGAACCCGCACCGCATGGCTACCGGCTGATCGTCGCGATTGCCGACGTCGCGCATTACGTGAAGCCGGGTTCGGCGCTGGATAAATCTGCCAAAGAGCGCGGCAATTCCTGCTATTTTCCGGATCGCGTCGTGCCGATGCTGCCCGAGGCGCTCTCCAACGGCTGGTGCAGCCTCAAGCCCAATGAGGATCGCGGCTGCCTGTTCGTTGAGATGATGATCGACGTGCATGGCAGGAAACTCTCGCACCAGTTCGGGCGCGGGCTGATGCGCTCGGTGGCGCGAAAAACCTATGAGGAGGTGCAGGCAGAATTCGAAGATGATCCGCGCAACCATGAATTTTTATATGCCGCCTTCACCGCGCTGAAGGCGGCGCGCGATGCGCGGGGCACGCTCGATCTGGATCTGCCGGAGCGCAAGGTCGAGCTGGGGGCGGACGGGCAGGTGAAGAATATCGCGCCCCGCCCGCGACTCGATAGTCATCGATTGATCGAGGAATTCATGATCCTCGCCAATGTCTGCGCGGCGGAGGAGCTGGAAAAACGGCATCTGCCCTGCATGTATCGCGTGCATGCGCCGCCAAGTGCCGAGAAGCTGGATAATCTGCGTGCTTTTCTGGCCACGCTGGAGATATCTTTGCAGCCGGGCGACCAATTACACCCGCGCGACCTGGACCGTGTGTTGAAACAGGTCGCCGGCACGGACAAATCATCTCTGGTGAATGAAACCGTGTTGCGCAGCCAATCGCAGGCCGAATACAGCCCAGAGAATATCGGGCATTTCGGGCTTGCTTTGACAAAATACGCACATTTCACCTCGCCAATCCGGCGTTATGCGGATTTGCTGGTGCATCGGGCGTTGATTACCGGTTTAAAACTCGGCCGGGATGGGTTGAGCCCCGAGGATATGTCGCAGTTCGAAGCGACGGCGGAGCAGATCACCGCGACAGAGCGGCGGGCGACGCTGGCGGAGCGCGATTCCACCGACCGGTATCTTGCGCTCTATTTGCAACACCGCGTCGGAGAATCCTTCACCTCCAGAATTTCGGGGGTGACGCGGTTTGGCTTATTCGTCACCCTGCCGGAAAGTGGCGCGAGTGGGTTTTTGAGTATGGCTAATCTGCCGGATGATTTCTGGGTGCATGATGAGGCGTCCCAAAGTCTGATCGGGAAACGGACCCGCAGGACATATCAGCTGGCTCAGATGATCGATGTGCGGCTGATCGAGGCGAGGCCGGTCACCGGCGGGCTGTTGTTCAGCATCGACTCGCCTGGCGATTTTGGGCGCGATTTGTCGGGCCGCGCGACGCCGCGCGGGATGCACCGTGGGAGCCGGCCAGCTTCCAAGGCTGAGTCGCGCGGGAATAAGGCCGGCAAGGCCGAGGCAAACCACAAGGCCGGACCAAAACATAAGCCGAAACGGCGCCGGTGACCCGCGCGGCCTTGATCTTTTTTGCCCTGGTGCTGCTACCCGGCGGCGCATGGGCGCAGCCGGCCGTGGGGGCGGCGGTGTTCGGCACCGCGACGGCGGCTTCCGTTTGGGGGGCGGCGCTGAGCTATATCGCGCCGCGCTCGCTGCAGCCGCTGACCCTCCCGCAAATGACGATCTGGGGGCTGAACGGGCTGGCGGCGCTGGACCCGGACCTGAACACGACATTGCAGGGCGGCGAGATACGGCTCTATGGGCCGGACCAGCTGATCATCGCCGTGCCGGCCCCCGCACCGGATGATGCGCAGGGTTGGGGGCTGGCGGCGGCGAAGGTGGCGAGTGCGGCTTATGCGGCGTCTCCGGCTTTGCAGCAGGCCGGCACGCAGGGCGTGGTGAGTAGCTTTTTCGACGAGCTATTCAACCACTTCGACCCGTATTCGCGCTATGAGGCGCCGTTTCAGGCCGCGCAGGACCAGTTGATGGTGACCGGGCTGGCGGGCACGGGATTGAGCTTTGCGCGGCAGGGCAACAGCGTGGTGGTGTCAGCCGTGGCGTCGGACAGCCCGGCGGAGAATGCAGGAATCGAGCCCGGCGCGATCCTGCTGGCCATGGACGGCAAACCGGTCTGGCCCGGAGAAGTGCAGAACATCAACGATTCGATGAGCGGAATTTACGGCAGCTCGACCATACTGCGCCTGGCCGACCCGGCCGACCCCGCAACGCCGCAGGATGTGACGCTAAGCCGGGCGTTTATTCCACCCAACACCGTGTTCGCGTTGCCGGACCCGGTGCCGGGCGTGCTGGAGCTACGAATTACCGGTTTCAACCTAGGCACGAGCGCGCAGTTTTCCTCGGCCATCGCGGCGGCCATGTCCGCACAAGCCGCCCCGGATGGATTGATTATCGATTTGCGGGGCAATCGCGGCGGGGTGCTGCGCCAGGCGGTGCTGGTGGCGGATTCGTTGCTGCCGGCCGGGCCGATTGTGGAGGCGGCAGGGCGCGACCCGGATGCCGACCAGAACTTCACCGCCGAGGGGTCGGATTTGACGAACGGCCTGAAAATCGTGGTGCTGGTGGATGGGCAGACGGCCAGTGCGGCGGAAATTCTCTCTGCGGCGCTGGCGGATAATGGCCGGGCGGTGCTGGTCGGCTCCGAGACGCTGGGCAAGGGGCTAGTGCAAACCGTGACCACCCTGCCCGATGGCGGCGAGCTTTATGTGACCTGGAGCCGCGTGCTGGCCCCGCGCGGCTGGCCGCTGCAGAGTCTTGGCGTGATGCCGCAGGTTTGCACGAGCCTGGGGCCTGCCGCGCTGCAGAATCAGCTCAACGCGTTGCAGGATGGGCATGACATGATGGCGGCCGCACTCGCCCAGTCCCGCGCGGTACGCCCGGCGGCGGGAGTCGATGCGATTCTGGCGGTGCGGGACCAATGCCCGGCGGATATCGGCAGCGATCTGGACCTGGATGCCGCAACCTTCCTCCTCAGCCATCCGGCGGCGTATCAGGCGGCATTACTGCATTAGCGGTTTCGCCTAGAAGTCCCCCTGCGAGAACCGTTCTCTTGACCAACCGGCCCAAAATACGCCATACGGCGCGCTTCTGGAGAGTCTTATCATGGCAAAATCTAACGTCGTTCAAATCAAACTGATTTCCACCGCGGATACGGGTTACTTCTATGTGACCAAGAAGAACGCGCGTGCGCAGACCACGAAGCTTGAGCTTAACAAATACGATCCTGTCGTGCGCAAGCACGTCAAGTTCAAGGAAGCGAAGATCAAGTAATTCCCAGGTCCGGCATGCCCCTGGCTAAGCCGGACCCTTCCCATAAGCTGCTTCCGCACGTTCAGGGCCTTCGGGCCCTGGCGGCTTTTTGCGTGGCGTTCGGCCATTTGCAGAACGATGCAGCCGCGCATGGCCTTATCGCTGGTCATGGATTAGCGGCGTTTGGGCGTTTTCTGCCCTGGGAGGCCGGGGTGGATATTTTTTTCGTCATCTCCGGCTTTGTCATTGTCCATGCCACGGGGCCGTTATTCGGCACCGGGGCGGCGGGTGCCTGGGTGTTCCTCAGGCGCAGGCTGGCACGCATCGTGCCGCTCTACTGGATCATGAGTGCGGCCTTCCTTGCCGTGCTCCTGCTGGCCCGCAGCGCCATTCATGGGGATATCGGCGGACCGGCTTACATCATCGCGAGCTTTTTGTTCATTCCCTGGCCGCGGCCGGATGGCCTGATGCAACCCGCTTTCGGTCTGGGCTGGACGCTGAATTACGAGATGTTCTTCTACGCGGTGTTCACGCCATGCCTGTTCCTGCGCCGCAACTTTGCGGTGGCGGCCGCGACGGGGGTGATTGGGCTTTTCGTGCTGCTGGGCAGCCTGCTGCATCCCGCGAACCCGCAATTGGCCTATTGGAGCAACCCGCTGGTGCTGGAATTCTGCGGCGGCATGGCACTCGCCCAACTCAGGGCCGCCAGTTTCCGCTTGCCGGTTGCCATCCGGCTTCTCTTGCCATTGCTTGCCCTTGCCATCCTGCATGCGGCCGCAACCGGCGCGCCGACCCATCGCGTGCTGAGTTACGGTGTGCCTGCTTTACTGCTGGTGGCGGGCGCTAGCCTCACCGCTGCCCCAACCCCGCTCTCGCCGGTCTCCCGTTTGCTGGTACGCCTCGGCGATGCGTCTTACGCCATGTATCTCGTCCACCCTTTCGTGATGCGCTTCCTCTCCATTTTATGGCGCAAATTTCACGCGCATCCGGGTGGGGACGCCACAATATACGTGGTCGTGGGATTGATCGTGGCACAGCTTGCTGCGCTTCTGATCAATTCACAACTCGAACGACGACTAAACACTTTATTGCGCCGAAGGTCTGGGGTGGTACATGAAACTGTTCAAATGCCAGGAATGCGGCCAGACCGTCTTCTTTGAGAACCGGTATTGCGAAAAATGCGGGCATTCGCTGGGATATCTTGCCTCCGCGAAGGAGTTGCTCACGCTAAACCTGAATGACGGCGTCGCGACCTCCGTGCGGTCGCGCCATAAAAAATTCCGCTATTGTGCCAATGCCGCCAACGATGCATGCAACTGGCTCATTCCCCTTGATGCCAACGAGGATTTCTGCGCGGCCTGCCGGCATAACCGGATGATTCCGGATCTCACCTTGCATCTCGCCAGCTGGCAGCGCCTGGAATTCGCCAAACACCGGCTGTTCTACACGCTCATCGCGCTCGGCCTGCCGCTGAAGAACCGTACCGACGATCCCGAGCACGGGCTGGCGTTTGATTTTCTGGCGGAAGGCCCGACGCCGGGCACGAAAATCCTCACCGGCCATGAGGACGGGCAGATTACGATCAATCTGAATGAGGCCGATGACGCGCTGCGCGAGAAGCTCCGTACCGAGATGGGCGAGCCGTATCGCACCCTGCTCGGGCATTTCCGGCACGAGGTCGGGCATTATTTCTGGGATGTGCTGGTGCGCGACGCCGGGCGGCTGGATGAATGCCGTGCCGTGTTCGGCGATGACCGGGCAGATTACGCGCTGGCCCTGCAGACGCATTATGCGCAGGGCGCGCCCGCGGATTGGGCTGACAGTTATATTTCCGCTTATGCGACGTCGCATCCCTGGGAGGATTTCGCGGAGACCTGGGCGCATTATCTGCACATCGTGGACACGTTGGAGACCGCCAGCGCCTTTGGCCTGCGCATTCACCCCACCGCCACGCGGAACAGGGCCCTCCATGCGGATATCGATTTCGATCCGCATCACGCGCCGGATATGGCGGTGCTGATCGATGCCTGGCTGCCGCTGACCTTCGCTGTGAACAGTTTGAACCGGAGCATGGGGCATGGGGATTTATACCCGTTCGTGGTGTCCTCCGCCGTGGTTCGGAAGCTGCAGTTCATTCATGAGATCGTCCATGAAATGGGGGCGCAACAAGCGGCGGGACCCGTTAAGCGCAAGGGAATCTTTAATAGAATGATGAATTCGCAGCCTGAACAGCCGCCCTCCCAGCCGCCCGCACCATCCGGGCCGCCGCCGATCCGCCCGCCTGAGGAACCGCCTCCGGTGCAGGAGCCGCCGCCGGTGGAGTTGCCGCCCTCCGAAATCCCGCCACCTGGCCCGCCCGGCGATCCGCCGCCGATGCGGCTGCATGGGGTTGGGGATTAGATCAGCTTCAGCACCTGCTCCAGCCGGTCGGCCTCGGCGGCCGGTTTATCCGTGCGGATGCGCAAAATACGTGGGAAGCGCAGCGCCACGCCGGATTTATGGCGAGTTGAAAGCTGCGCGGCGTCGAACCCGACTTCGAACACCATTTCCTTCTCTACCTCGCGCACTGGCCCGAAGCGGGCGATGGTGTGATTGCGGATCCAGCGGTCCAGCGTGAGGAGTTCGGCATCGGTATAGCCGGAATAGGCCTTGCCGACGGGAACCAGCTCCCCCGCCTCGTTCCAAACCCCAAACGTGTAGTCCGAATAGAAAGAAGAGCGTTTGCCATGGCCGCGCTGAGCGTACATCAGCACGGCATCCAGGCTGAGCGGGGCGCGTTTCCATTTCCACCACGGGCCTTTCGGGCGCCCTGCGAGATAAAGCGAGTCGCCGCGCTTGAGCATTAGCCCTTCAATGGCGGCGTCGCGCGCGCCTTCGCGCAAGGCGGCGAGTTCGTGCTGGGCGTTGAAGGCGATCAGCGGTGAGATATCCATACGTGCGGGGCGATGCGTGGTGACCCAGTTTTCCAGACGGGCGCGGCGCGTATCGAAGGGCAGCGCGCGGAGGTCTTCCGCGCCCTCGAACAGCATGTCGTAGAGTTTTATCCCGGCCGGGAATTTCTCGCGAATGGCGGCGGTAACGGATTTGCGGCCGAGGCGCTGTTGGAGGTCGCTGAACGGGGCGACCTCGTCATCGCGGATGACGAGCAATTCGCCGTCCAGCACCGCGTGAAAATCCATGGCATCGATGATCTCCGGGAAGCTGCCCGAGATATCTTCCGCGGTGCGGGTATAGAGCCGCTTGCCGTGCGGGGTAGCGACGAGCTGCACGCGGATGCCGTCCCATTTCCACTCTGCGCGGTAGTCGAGCCAGTTCAGGCGCTCGATATCGGCATCTTCGATCGGATGGGCGAGCATCACGGGGCGAAAGACAGGCGTGTCGCCCGGCTCGGGGCGGGGGCCCCTGCCCTCGATCCAGGCGAAAAGCTCGGTGTAAGGGGGCGCCAGACCGTGCCAGATTTCCTCGATCTGATTGACGTCCATCAGGCCCATTTCGGCGAGCGCCAGTTTGGCAAGGCGCAGCGAAGCTCCGACGCGCAGGCCGCCGGTGATGAGCTTGATGAGCGCGATGCGGGTGGAGGGATCGCATAGGTCCAGCCAGCCCGCGATGAGGGCGGGGATGGCGTCTCGCTTGGCGGCGCGCAACGCGTCGATGACATGCGGGAGGTCAGGCGGCGTGGTGCCGGTGCCGGGCCAGATCAGCGCGATGGTCTCAGCAAGATCGCCCACAAAATCGTAGGAAAGTGCGAAAAGTTCAGGGTCTGATTGCGCTTCCGCCAGGGTTTTCAGCATCGCGGGTTTGGCGCCGGGGAAGTCCAGCGCGCCCGCAATGGCGGCAAGGGCATAGCCGCGCTCCGGGTCGGGCGCGGTGGCGAAATAAGCCCGCAACAGGGCGATTTTGGTGTTGCGGCCCGGGGCGTAGAGCAGGCGCTCCAAAAGATCAGAGAACTGCTTCATTCTTCCTCGCCGTAACCTACGAGCGAGAGTGCTTTCGCCTTGATTTGCAGCTTCCCGGCGGCGTGGATCAAGGCTTCCTCCGCGCCATGGGTCACCCAGACTTCCGGCGCGCCGGTTTCGCGCATCGTGCGAAGCAGATCGTCCCAATCGGCATGGTCGGAGATGATGAGCGGAAGTTCCACGCCCCCGGCCTTGGCGCGCTGGCGGATGCGCATCCAGCCCGAGGCCATGCATACGACCGGGTCTTCCAGTCGGCGCGCCCAGCGATCCGCGATGGCCGACGGCGGCGCGAGGACGATGGCGCCCTTGAGGGCTGCTTTATCGGCCACGGTCGCGGGGCGAAGATCCCCAAGGTCGATGCCCAGCGCGCGATAGGTGTCGCAGACCGCGACATGCGCGCCGTGGAGGTATATCGGCGCATGGTAGCCGCATTCGCGCAGCGTCGCGATGACGCGCTGGCATTTCCCCAAGGCATAGGCGCCGATGACATGGGTACGCTCGGGAAACAGCGCCACGGAGGCGAGCAGGCGGCGGATTTCATCGGCGGCTTCAGGGTGACGGAAAACCGGCAGGCCGAACGTGGCCTCGGTGACGAAGACGTCGCAGGCGATGGGCTCGAATGGCGTGCAGGTGGGGTCCGGCTGGCGCTTATAGTCGCCGGAGACGACCGCGCGCGCTCCTTCATATTCCATGAGCAGCTGGGCGGAGCCGAGCACATGCCCGGCTGGGTACAAGGTGAGCTGAACGCCGTTCACCGCCAGGGTTTCGCCATAGGCCAGAGCTTGCAGCGCGCCCCCTGCCCGCTCCGCCCCCATGCGGGTCTGCATAATTGCGAGCGTGGCGCCGGTCGCCAGGACATGGGCGTTGCCCGGACGGGCATGGTCCGCATGGGCATGGGTGATGACGGCGCGGGGGACGGCGCGCAGCGGGTCGATATGGAAATCGCCGGGAACGCAGTACAGCCCCTGGGGCGTGGTTTTAAGCCAGCTTTGCGGGTGCGGGCTCAATGCTGGCTGGCCTGGTTATTCGCTGGCAGATTCGGCAGATTCATTGCCCGGGACCTATAGAACAAAACATGAAAACAACATATGGTGCATCATGCCCCAGCTGCCAGAGATTTTCGCCGACTGGTTCGCCAAAAAGGGCTGGAGCCTGCGCGCGCATCAGGCGGAGATGCTGCAGGCGGCGGCGGATGGCGTGGACGCGCTGCTGATTGCGCCGACCGGCGCGGGCAAGACGCTGGCCGGTTTTTTGCCGAGCCTGGTGGCGTTGGCGGAACCAAAATCGCTGAAGAAAAATGCGCTGCATACGCTTTATGTGAGTCCGCTGAAGGCGCTCGGCACGGATATCGCGCGGAATTTGCAGGCCCCGGTGACGGAAATGGGGCTGGATGTCACCGTCGAGACCCGCAGCGGGGATACGCCGCAGGACCGGCGCGCGCGGCAGCGGATCATCCCGCCCGATATCCTGCTCACCACGCCGGAATCGCTGTTGTTGCTGCTAAGCCAGGAGGATAGCGCGGAATATTTCGCCAATCTGTCTTGTGTCGTGGTGGATGAAATTCACGCTTTGGCGGGCACCAAGCGCGGGGACCAGCTGGCACTTTGTCTCACCCGGTTAAAGGCGCTCTCGGGCGCTCGGGTGGTTGGGTTGTCGGCTACTGTCGCGCATCCGCAGGCGATGCTGGATTATGTCGGGCACGGGGCACGGCTGGTGGAGGCGGAAGATGGCGCGCCGCCGGTGGTGGAGCTGCTGCTGCCACCGGGGCGGATTCCGTGGTCCGGCCATATGGGGCTGGCGGCGGCTCAGGCGGTGCTGGCGCGGGTGAAGGCGGCGGCGATGACCATCGTGTTCGTGAACACCCGCGCACAGGCGGAGCTTATGTTCCAGGAAATCTGGAAGCATAACGATGAGAACCTGCCGATCGCGCTGCATCATGGCAGTTTGGATATCCATCAGCGGCGCAAGGTGGAGGCCGCGATGTCCGATGGGCGGCTGCGCGCGGTGATCGCGACCTCCTCGCTGGATTTGGGCATCGATTGGGGCGGGGTGGATCAAGTATTGCAGGTTGGCGCACCGAAAGGCGTTTCGCGGCTATTGCAGCGCCTGGGCCGGGCCAATCACCGGCTGGATGAAGCCTCGCGCGCCGTGCTGGTGCCGGCGAACCGGTTCGAGGTGCTGGAATGCGAGGCGGCGATGGCGGGGGTGGCGGCGAAGGCCCTGGATGGCGACCCGCCCCGGCCCGGCGGGCTGGACGTGCTGGCGCAGCATATTCTGGGCATGGCCTGCGCGGGGAGGTTTCATCCCGACGCGCTGTTTGCCGAGGTGGTTTCGGCCTCCCCCTATGCCGCCCTGCCCCGACGGGATTTCGACGATGTGCTGCGTTTTGTGGAAGATGGCGGCTACGCGCTTGCCGCCTATGAGCGTTACCGCAAGCTGTTCCGGGATTCGGAGGGCTATGTGTACGCGGCGAATGCGCGGGTGGTGCGCCAGCATAGGATGAATATCGGGACGATCGTGGAGGCGCCGACGCTCAAAATACGTCTCGTGGGGAAAAAGCGCGGCGGGTTCGGTATCGGGCTGGGCGAGATCGAGGAATATTTTGTGAACATGCTGACCCCGGGCGACACGTTCATGTTCGCCGGGCGTATTCTGCAGTTTCTGCGGTTGCGGGAGACGATTGTCGAAGTGACGGAGGGACGTGGAAAAGACCCCAAAGTGCCCGCCTATGCCGGGGCGCGGATGCCGATGACGACGAACCTCGCCGCACGGGTGCTGGCGATGCTGCAGGATTCCAGCCAATGGGGCGCATTTCCGGAGGATGTGCAGGAATGGCTGCGGCTGCAGAAATATCGGAGCAGATTGCCCGGGCCGGATGGGTTGCTGGTAGAGACGTTCCCGCGCGGCGGGCGCTGGTACATGGTTGTGTACGCCTTCGAGGGCCGCAATGCGCATCAGACATTGGGAATGCTGCTGACCAAAAGGCTGGAGCGGTTCGGCTTCGGGCCGCTCGGTTTTGTCGCCACGGATTACGTGCTGGCGACCTGGTCCGTCTCCCCGCCGCGCGACATTCACAAGCTGTTCGAGGAGGACATGCTGGGCGATGATATGGAGACGTGGATGGAGAGCAGTTCCATGCTGCGCCGGACCTTCCGGCACGTGGCGGTGATTTCCGGACTTATTCCGCGTTATCAGCCCGGCGCGGATAAGAACCGGCGGCAGGTGACCGTGAATTCCGACCTTATCTACGACGTGCTGCGCCGGCACCAGCCGGACCATGTGCTGCTGCGCGCCACCCGGGCGGATGCGGCGAGCGGGTTGATCGATCTGGGGCGGATCGCCGCCCTTCTGGCGCGGGCGAAGGGGCGGATCACGCATATGGTGTTGAGCCGGGTCTCGCCGCTGGCCGTGCCGGTGCTGCTTGAGATCGGGCGGGAGCATGTCGCCCATGGTTCTGGTGAGGAAGCCTTGCTGGCGGAGGCAGAATCGCTAGTGGCGGAAGCGATGATGACAACACCCTCGGATAAAAAATTTATGAATAGCTCTGGGGAGCAGAATATGCTTGTTCACGCGCCATGACTGCTGCACCGATTCATTTTCGTGACGAACGTTTGATGCTTGATCCGGCTGGCGCCGCCTTTTGGCCGGCGAAGCGCGTGCTGATCGTGGCCGATCTGCACTTTGAAAAGGCATCCTCCATGGCTGCGCGCGGCGCGCTGCTGCCGCCCTATGATACCAAGGCGACTCTGGAGCGGCTGAACCGGCTGGTGCGGCTTTATCGCCCGGCCAAGGTGATCGCGCTGGGGGATAGCTTCCATGACCGCGAGGCGGCCAGCCGGCTGGCGAAAGACGATCGCGCCAAAATTGCGGCGATGGCCCGCGAGGCGCAATTCATCTGGATTGCGGGGAACCATGACGCGGCACCTACGGGCATGCCGGGACTCTCGGTGCCGATCTACCGCGAAGGGCCGTTCACCTTCCGGCATGAGGCAGCACCGATTCTGGGGCCGCGTGAGTTGGAGATTTCCGGGCATTTTCACCCCAAGGCGAGCATCGATGCGCGGGCCAAGCGGGTCAGCCGGCCGTGCTTCGTCAGCGATGCCCACCGGCTGATGCTGCCCGCCTTCGGTGCCTATACCGGCGGTCTGGATGTGCGGGACCCGGCGATCGCGAAGCTGTTTCCGCGCGGGTTACGGGTGTTCCTGCTGGGCCAGGACCAGCTTTTCTCCTTCGCGCTGGAACAGCTGGGCCGCATGGCCGAGGTGGCTTGAGGCTGGGTGATCACGCTGACGCGCTGTCATGGCAAAGCCGTGAAACGGCCGCGGCAATCCATCTGTTTATCAGGCCTGGATGCAGAAAATATGCTGCATCCATGCTTACGCCGTAACGGATGAGCACTTCCCTCGTCTGGTTTCGTAACGATCTTCGGCTGGAGGATAACCCGGCACTCGCCGCTGCGCTGGCGGCGGGGGATAAAATTCTGCCGGTTTATGTTCTCGATGAGCGTGCCGGGGCTGCGAGCCGTTGGTGGCTGCACCATTCGCTGAAGGCGCTGGCGCAGGATCTTGCGGCGCGCGGGGCGTCGCTGGTGCTGCGGCGGGGCGATCCGGTACGGGTAATTCCAGAGCTGGCGGCACAAATCAGGGCCGATAGCGTACATGCGGCGCGCGCTTTCGAACCGGCCTTGCGCGAGGCGGACCGCGCGGTGGATGCCGCGTTGAAGGCGCATGGGATCGCGTTCGGGCGGCATCTATCAGCCAGCCTGTTCGCGCCGGAGCGCATCAAAACCCAGACGGGCGGCGCATACGGGGTTTACACCCCGTTCTCGAAGGCCTGTTTCGCGGCTGGCGTGCCGCAGGATTTTTTGCCCAGGCCTGAAAACATACCGGGCGTGGAGGGCGTGGAGAGTGACCGTCTGGCGGATTGGGGGTTGCTGCCGACTCGGCCCGACTGGGCTGGCGGGATGCGCGCGGTTTGGACGCCGGGCGAGGCCGGCGCGCATGCGCGGCTGGAGGCGTTTTTGGCAGGACCGGTGAAACACTATGACGAGGCGCGGAATCTGCCTGGGGTGCACGGCACCTCCATGCTTTCGCCGCATGTGCATTTCGGCGAAATCTCCCCGCGCTTTGTATGGCACCGTGCGGCGGCCCTGCAACGCGGCAAGGGTGTTGAGACATTTCTGAAAGAGCTGCTTTGGCGGGAATTTTCGATCAACCTGCTCTGGCAGCATCCGGATTTGCGCCGTCAGCCGATACGCCGGGAGTTTGAAAAATTCCCTTGGCGCAAGGATGATGCGGCGCTGCGGGCATGGCAGCGCGGGCAGACCGGCGTGCCGATTGTGGATGCCGGGATGCGCGAACTTTGGGCGACCGGTTGGATGCATAACCGCGTGCGGATGATCTGCGCGTCCTTTCTGGTCAAACATCTGCTGCTGCCCTGGCAGGCAGGCGAGCAATGGTTCTGGGACACGCTCTGCGAGGCCGATGAGGCGGCGAACGGCGCCTCCTGGCAGTGGGTGGCCGGGTGCGGCGCGGATGCAGCACCTTATTTCAGGATTTTCAACCCGGTGCTGCAAAGCCAGAAATTCGACGCATCGGGCGCGTATATCCGCAAATACGTGCCCGAACTTGGGAAGCTACCGGATTCCTGCGTTCATGCGCCATGGGAGGCAGCACCGAGTATCCTGAAAGTGTCGGGTGTGAGGCTTGGCGAAACCTATCCCCGGCCTATTATTGCGTTAAAGGAAGGAAGAGAGCAGGCATTGGCGGCATATGAACGAATTAAGCAATAAGCCGCGTCTGGCGGTCGTCGGCGCGGGAATAACGGGGTTGAGCGCGGCCTGGCTGCTGCGCGATGCATTCGATGTGACATTGTATGAGGCGGAGCCGCGCGCCGGCGGGCATGCGGATACGCAAACGCCAGTCATCGATGGCGCTACCGTACCGGTGGATACCGGGTTCATCGTGTTCAACAACGTCAACTACCCCAATCTCGTCGGGTTTTTCGCGGCACTCGGCGTCGCGGCGCATGACAGCAACATGTCCTTCGGTGTTTCCAAAAACAACGCGGCGTTTGAATATGCGGGCGGCGAATTGAAGCAGCTTTTCGCGCAGCCTTCGAACGTGCTGCGCCCGAAATTTTGGTCGATGGTGCGCGACATTCTGCGATTCAACAAGCAGGCACCTTCGCTTTTGGAAACAGACTCGACGCAGAGCCTGGGCGACTATCTGAGCGCAAATCATTACAGCGCGGCGTTCAGGGAGGATTATATCCTGCCCATGGGGGCGGCGATCTGGTCTTCTTCCGTCTCAGGGATGACCGCGTTTCCGGCGAAGAGTTTTGTTCGGTTTTTTGTCAATCATGGACTCTTAAAAATCAACGACCGGCCGCAATGGCGGACGGTGACCGGCGGTTCGCGCGTTTATGTGCAGCGCGTGCTGCGCGATCTCGCGAAGTTTCGTCCCGCCTCCCCGGTGACGCAGGTGCGGCGCATGGCCGAGGGCGTTGCGGTGGATGCGGCGGGGCAAACCGAGATGTTCGATCAGGTGGTGTTTTGCAGCCATGCGGATCAGAGCCTCGCAATGATCGCGGCGCCGAGCGATGCTGAGCGTGAGATTCTGGGCGCGGTCAAATTTCAGGATAACGAGGCGGTTTTGCACCAGGATGCGGCGCTGATGCCGCGGCGCAAGCTGGCATGGTCGTCGTGGAATTATCTGAGTGCGGGCAACGAAGACCATGGCCGGGCGGTGTGCCTGACCTATTGGATGAATCTGCTGCAGGGGATGAAGACGAAGCTGCCTTTGCTGGTCAGCCTTAATCCCAATCTGCCGATTGATCCGGCAAAAATCCTGTTCCGCAAGACTTATCGCCATCCGCAGTTTAACGCGGCGGCCATGGCGGCGCAGGAGCGGCTCAGCGATATTCAGGGTAAGGACCGGTTATGGTTTGCCGGCGCCTGGACCGGTTGGGGGTTTCATGAGGATGGCATCGCCTCCGCTCTGCGTGTTGCGAATGCGCTGGGGGTAAGGGCGGCATGGCAGGGATAGCCAGCCTCTATGCCGGGCGCGTTTCGCATATCCGGCACACCCCGTTCCGTTATAAATTCGATTACCGGATATGGATGATGAGCGTCGATCTCGACCGGATCGGCGAGCTGGCGGCAGGCTCGCGATTGTTCAGCCATAACCGCGCCGGCCTGCTCTCGATTCAGGACAAGGACCATGGGTTCCGGGACGGGCGGCCATTGCGCGCTTACGTTGATGCGGCGCTGGCCAGGGAGAGCCTCTCCCGGTTTGGCCATTCGATCCGGTTTGTCACAATGCCCCGCCTGCTGGGCTATGCGTTCAACCCGATAAGTTTTTATTTTTGCCATGATGCGCAAGGCCAACTCGGGGCCATATTGCATCAGGTGAAGAACACGTTCGGGGACCAGATCGGGTATTTGATGCCGGTAGCGGCAGGTTGCCAGAACATCCGGCAGTCCGCGCCGAAGCGCATGCATGTCTCGCCGTTTTTCGATATGCGCGGCGGGTATCGCTTCGCACTCACCCCGCCGCGGGAAAAACTTATTGTCTCGATCCAGTATGGCACGCCGGAGGAGAAGCGGATGACCGCGACCATGGCGCTGTCCGAGATGACATGGAGCGAGAAGTCACTTCTCGCTTTGCTGCTACAAATGCCGTTGGTGACGATGAAAGTGATTGCCGCCATCCATTGGCAGGCGTTAAAACTCTGGTTGCGGGGAGCAAAATTCCACGCGGCGCCGAAACAAAAGCACGAAGCCGTGATCTCAGGGGAAAGCCAGTGAGTGATTTCAATGAGTGATTTTTCAACGACCGCCAACCAGATGACGGATTTTGTCAGCCCGCCGCGCGACCGGCGGCTGCGTCTGCTGCTGCAATTCGCCCGGATGTTGCAGGCCGGCAAGCTGAACCTGATATTGCCCGATGGCAGCACGCATCATTTCGAGGGCAGAGAGCCTGGGCCGGCGGCGACGATGATCGTGAAAGACCCCCGCATGGTGGCCAAGCTCGCGTTCGGCGGCTGCGTCGGGCTCGCGGAATCCTATATGGATGGGATGTGGGACAGCCCGGATATGGTAGGCGTACTGAGCTTCGGCACGGCCAATGAAATGGCGCTGGATTCGATGTTGCGCGGCAAGCCCTGGGCGCGTTTTGCCTCCTGGCTCATGCACCGTTTGCGGCCCAATACGCGCAAAGGGGCACGGCGCAATATCTCAGAACATTACGATCTCGGAAATGATTTCTACCAGCAGTGGCTGGATCCTTCGATGACCTATTCCTCCGCCTTGTTCGCCGGGGGCAATACGGATCTGAAGCTGGCGCAGGAGGAGAAGTACCGCGCACTTTGCAACATGCTTGAGTTAAAGCCGGGGATGCGCGTGCTGGAGATCGGCTGCGGCTGGGGCGGCTTCGCGGAGCTGGCGGCGTCCGAATTCGGCGTGAATGTGACCGGGATCACGCTCAGCCAGGAACAGCTGGCTTACGCCAGGACTCGGATGGAGAAGGCCGGGCTGTCGCAGCAGGTGGAGTTGCGCCTGGAGGATTACCGCGACACGAGGGGGCAATTCGACCGGATCGCCTCGATCGAAATGTTCGAGGCGGTGGGCGAAGAATATTGGCCCGCCTATTTCGCGACGCTGCGCGAGCGGCTGGTGCCCGGTGGACTGGCGGGGCTGCAGGTCATCACAATCGCGGACCGGCTCTTCGCCGATTACCGCAAAACGGCAGATTTTATTCAGCGCCATGTGTTTCCCGGCGGCATGCTCCCCTCGCCCACCCGTCTGCGGGAGGAAATCAGCAAAGCCGGGCTGGTGCTGGGCGAGCAGAACTGGTTCGGCTGCGACTATGCCGAGACACTGCGGCGCTGGCAGGCGGAGTTTCAAGTGAAATGGGATAAAATCGCCGGGCTCCAGGCGCAGTACGACACAAGGTTCAAGCGGCTCTGGGAGTTCTATCTCGGCTATTGCGAGGTCGGCTTTGATGCCGGGTTCACCGATGTCGGGCAGATCGTCATTCAGCACGCTTGAAGAAACTTCCGCTCCGCATTCTGGGACTCTACGCAGCTCCGGCAATTCCGCTGGGGATGCTGGGATTGCCGTTGCTGGTCGTGCTGCCGAATTTCTGGGCAGGGCCGATGGGGATGAATCTGGCGCTGGTCGGCTTCCTGCTCACCGCCGTGCGGGTTCTGGACGTGGTGGTGGACCCGACGGTGGGGCGGCTTTCGGATATGAGCCGGTCGCGCTTTGGCCGCCGCAAGCCATTCATCGCGCTGGCGGTGCCGATTGCGGTGGTGGGGGCCGTCGGGCTGTTTTTCCCGCCGCATTCCGCAGGGGCAGCCTGGCTGTTCATTTTCAACGCGCTCGTCACCTGGGGCTGGACGATCCTTTCTTTGCCCTATTGGGCCTGGGGGGCGGAGCTCTCTAACGATTATAAGGAGCGCCAGCGCATTACGAGCCTGCGCGAGGGCGGGACGATACTTGGCATTCTGATCTCGGCTTTGGCGCCGGTATTGCTGGGCATTACCGGTGCCGCCGGAGAGGCGCATCTGCTGGTGGTGCTGACCTTATGTCTGGCAACGCCCGCGGTGATCGCAGCGCTTATCTTCGTACCGGACCCCCTGCCGGAGCTGCGCGTGGACGCGCCGGTCGGGCTCGGCGCTGCGCTGCGCGTGGCGCTGGCGAACGGCCCGTTCAAAACGCTGATCGGCACCTGGGTGCTGAACGGGCTGGCGAACGGTCTGCCGGCTTCGCTGTTCATCATGATCTGCGCGCAGTTTATGCACGATGAAAAGGCGCAGGGGCCGATTTTGCTGGTGTATTTTCTAGCGGGTGTCCTCTCCGTCCCGCTCTGGCTGTGGCTGGGCGGACGGATCGGCAAGCATCGGGCATGGATTGTCGCGTTGCTGACCTCGACATTTGCGTTTTGCTTCGTCCCACTGGTGCCGCATATCGGCATCTGGTTTTTCGGGTTGATCAGCATCGTCACCGGGGCGGGGCTGGGCGCGGATTTCACCATTCCGCCGGCGATTCAGGCGGATGTGGTGGATCTGGATGAGCTGCGCAGCGGGGAGCGCCGGGCCGGGCTGTTTTTTGCCGCCTCCACCATGGCGCAGAAAGCGGGCAATGCGCTGAGCGTGGGCGTTGCCTATCCGTTGCTGCAGCTGGCCGGATTTTCCACGCATCACGCCAATGGCGGTTTTGCCATCGGGACCTTGGTGTTCATGTATTGCGGCTTGCCGAGTATTTTAAAACTGTTCTGCGCCTTGTTGCTGCGCGGCTTTCCGCTGGATGAAGCGGCTCAGCACCAGCTGCGCGCCGAGATCGCGCTGGCGGCTGCGTGATCCCGGCTGGCTGGCCTCTGCGCGTTGTGGGCGATGTACATGGGGATTCCCGCGCCTTCGCCATTGCCGCGGAGACGGACCGGTTTGTCGTGCAATTGGGTGATTTGGTCGATGACGGGCCGGATACGCCCGGCGCACTCGCGATCATGTTCCGGCTGCTGGATGAGAAGCGCGGCATGTTTCTGCTGGGCAACCATGACTTCAAGCTGGCCCGGGCGCTGCGGGGCGACCAGGTGCGGGGCGAGGCGCTGGAGCGTACGCTGGCAGAACTGCCCGAGGCGATGAGGGCGCGCACGCTGGCCGAAATTTCGCAGGCGCCCGCCTGGGTGAATGCGGGGCGCAGCTTTTTTGTGCATGGCGGGTATCATCCCGGTATGCGGGCAGAACCGCCGCCGCCCTTCCCGCGCGGGCGGCCGGAAGCGCTGATGGCCCGCGCGCTGTTCGGGCAGACGACAGGGCGCACCACGGGGGATGGACGGCCGGAGCGTCTGTTGCGCTGGGTGGACGACATTCCCGCAGGGGTGAGCGTGTATTGCGGGCATGACCGGCGCAGCGCGGATGGCCGCCCCTATATTAGGGTGAATGAGGCCAGCGGCCGCGCGGTGTTCATGGATACCGGCGCCGGCAAGGGCGGGCATCTGTCTTGGATGGATATTGACGCGGTTTAATTACCTGATGAACGGGTTGCTGCGGCGTTCCGCGCCGATGGATGAGCCAGGGCCATGGCCGCAGATGAAGGTGAAGTCATCGGGCAGCACCATCAGCTTGGTCTGAATGGCGGAGATGAGCGCCGCCGTATCGCAATAGGGGAAATCCGTTCGGCCGACCGAGTTGCGGAACAGCACGTCACCGAAAATCCCGAATTTTGCGGCGTGGTTCACGAATACCATATGCCCGGGGGTGTGGCCGGGGCAATGCAGCACCTCGAATGCAGCACCGCCCATGGTGATTTTGTCACCCTCCTTCAGCCAGGAATCCGGCGTGCAATCCGCAGCTGAAAACCCCATTTGCGCACCTTGCGCAGCGTTGCTCTCGAGCAGGAATTTATCCTCGATGCCGGGTCCGGTGATTTTGACGCCGAGTTTTTCGGCCAGCGGTGCCGCACCGCCTGCATGGTCCAGATGGCCATGAGTAAGGAAAATATCCGTCACGGTGACGCCGGCTTTTTCGATGGCGGCGAGGATTTGCGGCATGTCGCCGCCCGGGTCCACCACGGCGGCATTTTTGGTCTCCGAATTCCAGAGCAATGCGCAATTTTGCTGAAAAGGGGTCACTGGAATGATCGTGACTTGCAAGCTCATGACGCGAGACTCTCCATGGCGGCAGTGACACCGCCTTTGCTGTGGGGGATGCCGGAAGCGCCGAAGGCGAGTTCCACCGCGGCGATGGTGCCAAGGATCATCGCCTCGTTCAGATCGCCCATATGGCCGATGCGAAACACCCGGCCCGCGAGGCTGGCGAGGCCGCCCCCGGTGGAAACATTGAAGCGATCCAGCAGAAGTTTACGAAATGCGTCGGCATCGATGCCTTCCGGGAGCAAAATCGCCGTGACGGAATCCGAATAGCGCGCGGGATTGCGGCAATAGAGTTCCGGGCCGCGATTGCCGGCACCCCAGGCGCGCACGGCGGCGCGCACGGCGCTACCCAGGCGGTGGTGGCGCGCCCAGACATTGGCCAGCCCCTCCTGCTCGATGAGGCGGATGGATTCAGCCATCCCGAAAAAGGGTACGATCGGCACCGTGCCGGTGAAGCTGCGGAAGCGGCGCTCCAGCATCGGCGTCCAGTCGAAATAGAATTTCGGCATTCTGGACCCACGATGCGCTTCCAGCGCCCTTGGCCCGGCGGCGGTGAAGGCAAGGCCGGCCGGAAGCATCAAGCCTTTTTGGCTTCCGCCGACGACCACATCCACGCCCCAATCATCCATTTTGAAATCGAAACAGCCGAGCGAGGAGATTGTATCCGTGAGGAACAAGGCGGGGTGGCGCAGATCATCCAGCAATGCGCGGATGTCGCGCAACGGCAGGACGACACTGGTCGAGGTTTCGTTATGCACGACGCAGAGGGCTTTGATGCTGTGGCCGGAATCGGCGGCAATTTTTTCGCGCAAGGCCGCGAGGTCCGCGCCTTCACGCCAATCCACATCGAACAGCTCGGCCTCAAGGCCGAATTTTTGGGAAAGTGCCGCCCAGGCGGAGGAGAAATAGCCGCCGCCGATGACGAGGATGCGCTCGCCCGGCGAGAACAGGTTCACCATCGTCGCCTTCCATGCCCCATGGCCGGTGGCGGCATAGAAGAAGACTTCGTGCTCGGTGAAAAGCAGGCGCTTCAGACCGGCGCGGGCTCGGTCGTAGATATCAAGAAATTCGGCCTCGACGAAATCGATCGTGCCGCGATCCATCGCCCGCAGCACCGATTCGGGGATATTCGTAGGTCCGGGATTGGCAAAGAAGTGCCGGCCGGGTTTGCGCTTAGGTTCAATCGTCTTTTCGATCATCTTATCAGCCATGGGGCACAGAATACCGGGAAAGCGGCATGCGGCAAATCGGCGCGCAAACCTATCCTTGTTATCCCTATTGCGTTGATAGACTATATATTGGTAATACGGCGATCATCCGGAATGAACCGGAATTAATTTCAGGGACCGCGCAACATGACCGCCTTTAGCCGCCGCCATGCTCTCACGCTTACCGCCGCCGCCGGCGCTGCCGCTTTTGCCGGCTCCGCCGCACAGGCCGATGCCGATACGCTGCTGAACGTCTCCTATGACCCGACCGCAGCGCTTTATGCCGATTATGATGCGCGTTTTGCGGCGTATTGGGCCAAGAAGACCGGCACCACCCCGACCCTGCATTATTCCCATGGCGGTTCGGGCGCGCAGGCCCGCGCGGTGATCGAAGGGCTGCCCGCGGACGTTGTCACGCTGGCGCTCTCCTACGATATCGACGCGATTGCCAAGAAGGGCCTGATCGCCAAGAACTGGCAGTCCCGCCTGCCGGATAATTCCACCCCCTATACCAGCACCATCGTCTTCCTGGTGCGCGCGGGCAACCCGAAGGGCATCAAGGATTGGGGCGATCTCGTGAAGCCCGGCGTGCAGATTATAGCACCCAACCCGAAGACCTCCGGCGGCGCGCGGTGGAACGTGCTGGCCGCCTGGGCCTACGCGCTAAAGGCCAATAATGGCAGCACGGATGCCGCCAAGGCCTATCTCAAGGCGTTTTTCGATAACGTGCCCGTGCTGGATACCGGCGCGCATGGCTCCACACTCACCTTCACCCAGCGCGGCATTGGCGATGTGCTGGTAGGCTGGGAGTCCGATGCGTTCCTCTCCATCAAGCAGGCCGGTGCGGGCAAGTATGAGATCGTGGTGCCCTCGATCTCCATTCTCGCCGAACCTCCGGTCGCGGTGGTCGACAAGAATGTCGACAAGCACGGCACCCGCGCGATCGCCACGGCGTATCTCGAATATCTTTACTCGCCCGAGGGCCAGGATGTGATCGGCCGAAATTTCTATCGCCCGCGCGACCCGGCAGCGAAGGCGAAATACGCCAGCCAGTTCCCGGATGTGTCGCTCGTGACGGTCGAGAAGGCATTCGGCGGCTGGAGCAAGGCGCAGCCGGAATTCTTCGGCGATGGCGGAATTTTCGACCAAGTGTACAGTAAGGGCGCCTGAATTTCGGAGCATTCATGAGTGCATCTCTTGCTGGCGCCCGTATAAAGTGGCGCCAGCCGAGTATTTTGCCCGGCTTTGTCCCCAGCCTGACCGTGACCCTGGTCTGGCTGGGGATTATCGTTATCGGGCCTTTGGGCGTCATGCTCTGGTTCACGGCCGGGCTCGGCTGGGAAGGGTTTTTTGACATCATCACCCGGCCGCGCGTGCTGGGGGATTTATGGGTCAGCCTATACACCGCGCTGATGGCGAGCCTGGTGAATGCCGGTTTCGGGCTGCTCGTGGCCTGGGTGCTGACCCGCTACGAATTTCCCGGCCGGCGGCTCGCCGATGCGCTGGTGGATTTGCCGTTTGCGCTGCCGACCGCGGTGGCGGGCATTGCGCTCTCCACGCTCTATGCGCCGAATGGCTGGATCGGCGCGGTGCTGGCGCCGCTTGGCATTCACATCGCCTTCACTCCTGCGGGCATTGTGGTGGCGATGATGTTCATCTCGCTTCCCTTCATCGTGCGGACGGTGCAGCCGGTGATTCAGGATTTGGAGGTCGAGCAGGAAGAGGCGGCATCGCTCATGGGCGCGTCGCCCGCGCAGATTTTCCTGCGGATTAGCCTGCCGGCGATATTCCCCTCGCTGCTCACCGGCTTCGCGCTGGCCTTCGCCCGCTGCCTGGGGGAATATGGCTCGATTATTTTCATCGCCGGCAATAAGCCGTTCATCTCCGAGATCGTGCCGGTGTTGATCGTGGCGCAGCTGGACCAGTTCGACTATGAGGGCGCGACCGCCATCGGGACGCTGATGCTGGGGGTTTCATTCTTGCTGCTGCTGGCAATTAACCTGCTGCAAGCGTGGGTAAGGCGGCGCCACGGTGGTTAGGATTACGCTCATCATCGCGGCCATGCTGTTCATGGCGCTGTTTCTGGTGTTTCCGCTGGCGGTCGTCTTCAGCGAGGCGCTCTCGGCGGGGTTGGGGAGTTACCTCTCTTCCATCGCGGATCCGAACGTGACCTCGGCCATCGAGCTGACGCTCATCATTGCCGTGATCGCGGTGCCCGCCAACCTCATCTTCGGCGTATGTGCCAGCTGGTGCATCGCGCGGTTCGATTTTGTGGGGCGCAACCTGCTGATCACGCTGATCGACCTACCGTTCTCCATCTCGCCGGTGATCGCGGGGCTGCTGGAAGTGCTGCTCTTCGGGCTGAATGGGTTGCTCGGCAACTGGCTCTCCAACAATAACATCCAGATCATCTTCGCCCTGCCGGGCATGGTGATTGCCACCATCTTCGTCACCTTCCCCTTCGTGGCGCGGGAGGTGATTCCGCTGGCGCAGGAGCAGGGCAATGACGAGGAAGAGGCGGCGGTGACGCTGGGGGCGTCGGGTTTGCAAATTTTCTGGCGGGTTTCACTGCCGAAGCTGCGCTGGGGCCTGTTTTACGGGGTGCTGCTTTGCAATGCGCGCGCCATGGGCGAGTTCGGTGCGGTCTCGGTGGTGTCCGGCAAGGTGTTCGGCGAGACGGATACGCTGTCGCTGGCCGTGGAATCGCTGTATGAAAGCTACGAAATTCAGGCGGCCTTCGCGGTCGCTTCGCTGCTCGCCATGCTGGCGCTGGTGACACTGGTTCTGAAATCCGCCCTCGAATGGTGGCACCGCGAAGAGTTGCACGCCGTTAGACGCAAGAAAGCCGCCTGAACATGTCGACTGAAATCACCATCTCCCATGTGGCCCGGTCCTTCGGCGGCCATACCGTGCTGGATAATGTGACGCTGACCGTGCAACCCGGCGAGCTGCTGGCGCTGCTGGGTCCGTCCGGTTCGGGCAAAACAACTTTGCTGCGGTTGATCGCGGGGCTGGACCAGCCCGATCGCGGCAACATCATCATCGGCGATTTTGACGCGACGGCGCGCAAGCCCAAGGAGCGCGGCGTCGGCTTCGTGTTCCAGCATTACGCGTTGTTCCGGCATATGACCGTGTTCGAGAACATCGCCTTCGCGCTGCGCATCCGCAAGACGCCGAAGGCGGAGGTGAAAATGCGGGTCGAGGAACTGCTGAGTCTCATTCAGCTGGAGACGCTGGCCGGGCGCTACCCGGCGCAGCTCTCGGGCGGGCAGCGCCAGCGTGTCGCATTGGCGCGTGCGCTGGCCAGCCAGCCGCGCGTGCTGCTGCTCGATGAGCCGTTCGGCGCGCTCGATGCCGTGGTGCGGCGCGATTTGCGGCGCTGGCTGCGGCAATTGCATGAGGTGCAGAAAATCACGACGATTTTTGTGACGCACGACCAGGAGGAGGCATTCGACCTCGCGGACCGCGTGGTGATTATGAATGCCGGGAAAATCTGCCAGGAAGGTACGCCGATCGATATTTATCAAAGCCCGGCGAATGTGTTCGTTCATGAGTTTCTTGGGGAGAGCAATCAGCTTCCCTGTCACATCAACGGTCACGCCGTGCAGGCCGATGCGGGGTTTGCGCTGGGTGAGGCAAACGCGCCGGATGGGCCTGCGCGGGCCTTCATCCGTCCGCATCACGTGCTGCCCTTGTTGAATCAGCGCGGCGCCTGGGGGATCAGCCGCATTGCCGCCACGGGCGCTCAGGCGCGGGTGAGCGTCACGCGCAACGGCACCACGCTGGAAGCGGCGATGACCGCGGATGCGCTGCTGGAGTCGGGTCTCGGAGCGGATATGGCGGTGGATGTGATTTTCACCGGCGGCACGATTTTCCGCCCGGATGGCAGCGGTCCGGTTCGGCTTGGGGCGTTGAAGCCCGCCTTGGCGCAATTACGGAAATAAGCGCGGCGTTATTCGTATCCGATGACTTCGCCGCCGCTTTTGCCTGGATTCGAAATGAACCCTTTCTAGAGCCGGACGACATTAAATCGAATCGCTTTGCGATCCGATTTAATGTCTGAATTTGCCTCTAAATCAGAGCTTAGAGGGCGATTCAGGCATTAAGATGAACCGCGAGCGGTTCATCTTAATGTCATCTTAATGTCATCGCACTCTAATGCCCCGGCGGCAGGACGAGATGGCCATAATAGGCATAGTCCAGCAGCATCGGGCCGACGGTGAACAGACTGATGGCGATGCTGCTTATCGCGACCAGCAGTGCCGCCTGCACCGCACCGAACCCCAGCCCCGCACGCACGATGATCCAGTGATACCAGAGCAGATACGCCCCCATGATGCCGATGGCGATCAACTCGCCCTGCGGCATTGACAGCCCCGCCTCCACCATCGCGGCGCCCGCGAAGGCGGCGATGAGCAGCAACGGCACGAGAACCCAGAAAGACCAATCAAGTGCCGTCGCGGTGCGCAGCCAGAGTGATTCCCGGCCCGACCGGCGGGCGAATTCATGCACGATCAGCGGCAGCACCAGCACCGCGCAAAGCCGAGATAAAAACCCGATAATGGCGAGCTGCCACGCCCCGCCGAGAATCGAAATGCCCGCCCCCACCAGCGGAAAGGCGATAAGCGGCGCCAGCGACGCGGTAAAACCGTTCAGGGAATTGTTAAATTCCTTGATGCCCGACGCTTTGCCTTGGGCCAGCAGCCACAGTCCACGCAGAATCATGCGCTGAAGCCCTCGATCAACGCCTGGTAGACCGAGGCAAGCTGCTCCAGCTCGGCGATGGGTACGCATTCATCGGTCTTATGCATGGTAGCGCCGACCAAGCCGAATTCTGCGACCGGGCAGTAACGCGCGATGAAGCGGGCATCGGAGGTTCCGCCGCCGGTATTCTGCTCTGGAACGCGGCCGGTGATTTTTTCGACCGCCGCCGCCAACGCCTTGGTATGCGCGCCGGGCTGGGTGAGGAACGCTTCGCCGGAGACCTGCACATCCAGTTTGGCTTCCGGCGCGAAGACGGCGAGCGTCTCGGTCAGCCAGTCGGTCAGCCTATCCGAGCTATGGGTATCGTTGAAGCGGATGTTCAGCCGCGCGCTCGCCGTCCCGGGAATGACATTGCTCGCCGGATTGCCGACATCGACGGAAGTGACTTGCAGCGATGAAGGCTCGAACCACGCCGTCCCGTCGTCCAGCCTGTGCGCCATCATCGCGGCCAAAGCGGGCACCAAACGGTGAATGGGGTTGTCGGCCAGATGCGGATAGGCGGCATGGCCTTGGCGGCCGGTGACGGTGATGCGCGCATTCATGCTCCCCCGCCGTCCGATTTTCATTACATCGCCCAGCACGGCGCGGCTCGTCGGTTCGCCGACCACGCAGAAATCCGGGATTTTACCATTGGCCTGCATCCATTCCAGCACGCGCACTGTGCCGTCCCGCGCAGCGCCTTCTTCATCGCCGGTGATAAGCAGCGCGAGACGGGCTGTGGTCTTGGCAGCAGCAGCGATGAACGCTGCAATCGCGCCCTTCATGTCCACCGCACCCCTGCCATACATCACGCCGTTCTCCAGCACGCCGCTGAACGGATCGTGCCGCCAGCCATCGCCGGGAGGAACAACATCTGTATGCCCTGCAAAGCAGAGGGTCGGGCCAGGGCCGGGACGTTCGGCGTAGAAATTCTCGATTTCGCCAAAGCGCAGCCGGGTTACGGTAAAGCCGAGCGTCTCCAGCTGCGCCGCCAGCAAGGCCTGCGCGCCGCCATCCGCCGGGGTGACGGAGTTGCAGCGCAACAATGCCTGGGCGAGCGGGAGCAGCAGCGACATCAGGCGCGAAGCAGATCGTTGATCGAGGTTTTGCTGCGCGTCTGCGCATCCACGCGCTTGACGATCACCGCGCAGGCGAGGCTCGGGCCGGGCGCGCCATCGGGCAGCGGCCGGCCGGGCAGGCTGCCGGGCACCACAACGGAATAAGGCGGCACGTAACCTGAGAAAATCTCGCCGGTCTCACGGTCGATGATCTTGGTGGAGGCGCCGAGAAACACGCCCATCGAGAGCACCGCGCCACGTCCCACGATCACGCCTTCCGCCACTTCCGACCGCGCACCAATGAAGCAGTCATCCTCAATGACGACCGGATTGGCCTGGAGCGGTTCGAGCACGCCGCCCAGCCCCACGCCGCCGCTGATATGGCAGTTTTTGCCGACCTGGGCGCAGGAACCGACGGTAGACCAGGTATCGATCATGCTCCCCTCGCCCACCCGTGCGCCGACATTCACGAAGCAGGGCATCAGCACGACGCCAGGGGCGATATAGGCCGAGCGGCGGACCACCGCGCCGGGCACCGCGCGGATGCCGGATTGGGCGAAGCGGTGATCGTCCCAGCCCTCGAATTTCATGGCGACCTTGTCGAAAACCGGCGCGCCGCCGGCGCCGTCCATCGCGATATTGGGGTAGAGCCGGAAGGATAGCAGCACCGCCTGTTTCAGCCATTGATGCACGACCCAGCCATCCGCACCCGGCTCAGCCACGCGCGCTGCGCCGGAATCCAACAGCGAGAGCGCGGCTTCCACTGCCTCGCGGTCTGTGCCGGTGGTTGAGGGCGATAATTCGGCACGCCGTTCCCAGGCATTCTCGATAGCGGTTTGAAGATCGGTGTTCTGGCCAGCGCTCATGATGGTTTCCCGTAGATTCGCAAATGCGGCGGACCATGCGTGGCGCAACGCCGCGCTGTCAACGCAGGCCGGCGTGGTTCCGGAGTGGTTAAGGGGGCGTTCAGCTTTGTCTGGCAAGGATCGGCGCATGAAAATGTCTCAGATCGCCGCCCGCGAACCCGCCCCCCTCGCCACAGCACCCGGCACCGGCTGGCTGGCCGTCGCCGCAATGCTGACGGATCTTGCCTTCGAGACCGATGCAATGGGGCGCTTTACGGCCTTCGGCCCGGGCAAGGTGTTGGGCCGCTCCGCCGCGCTGCTGCTGGGGCTGGAAGTGGCAAACCTGCTGGACGGTGCGGCCACGGATTTGAGCGCGGCACAATTCCGCTCGGTGATTACCACAATCTGCATGGAATGCGTGGCCTGGCATGGGCGGGTGCGCCTGACCGATCCCGGAGGGGGAAGCGGGTTTTATCGCTTATCCCTCGCGCCGCGCCTCTCGGGCGGAAACGTGGTCGGCACGTATGGCATGCTGTTCGATTTGGAGACGCCGGAACTGACATTGCCGGACAGCCATGCCGGGCGGGCGGATGACCCCGCTTTGCGGCATAACACCATGTTGGATGCAGAAACCGGTCTATGGTCTGCCCGCACCTTCACGGAGGAAATGGCGCGGCGGTTCGACCGGCTGGACGTGGAGGAACTCCCCGGCACGCTGATTTATCTCAGCTTCGCCCGCGCGCCTGCCGCGCTGCAAAGCGCCATCGCCATGCGGCTGGCCGATGAGCTGCGCGATATCGTGCGGCCGACCGATTTGCTGGGGCGGATGGACAATACGACCATCGGCCTCTGGTGCGACGGGATGGACCATCTGACCGGCGGCGAGCGCGCCGCTAAGTTCTGCACCCAGCTCCCCGAACTTCTGCCGGAACGTCCGGCCATCACCGTCGGCGTGTCGCCGCGCTGGGCGGGCAGTCTGGAGGATACGGGTAGTGTGCTGGAACATGCGGCGATCGCGCTTCGCCTTGCGGAACTTGCGACGGAAAGCGCCCCCGACCCAGCGCATATGGGTGCGTGGCGGGTGTGGCAGCGGGACTGACACAAGCCAGCGCGGCCTTGTTTCGAGGCCTCGTTTCGCTTATTTCGAGGCCATGACCGAACATACCGAACAGCACGAAAACACCCCATCCGATATCGCGCCCGAAGCTCAGACGGCCGAAGATCCAGCCCTGCGCGTCGAGCAGCTTGAAGCCGCGCTCCAGGAAATGAAGGATAGATGGCTGCGCTCGGAAGCCGAAATGGCAAATCTGCGCGCTCGCACAAAGCGCGAGGTGGAAGACGCCAAGCTCTACGCCGTCCAGAAATTCGCCAAAGACGTGGTGGAGGCGGCAGAAAACTTAAAGCGCGGGATCGACAGCCTGCCCAAGCGTAGCGAGAACGAGCCCGAAATCGTCACAAAGCTGCGCGACGGGTTCGAAGGCATCGAACGCTCCTTCGTCGCTTTGCTGGAACGCAACCATATCACCCGCACCGACCCCACGGGCGCCGCGTTCGACGCCAATCTGCATCAGGCCATGGCCGAGCAGGAAAGCAACGAACACCCGCCCGGAACCGTGCTGCAAGCCTGGTCCCAAACCTGGCAGCTCAACGGGCGCCTGCTGCGGCCTGGCATGGTCGTGGTCAGCAAAGCGCCTGCCCCGGCGGTCGCGGTAGACCGCACAGCGTAAGCCAACAAGGCCAGGGGGCGCTGCCCCCTGGACTCCCGCCAACGGCCGCGCCGTTGGATCGGCATTAATCAGGCGAGCCTTTGGCGCGACGGGCAGAGCCCCTGGCCTTACTTGCTAATGCTCCCGGCCGCACCGCCCATGCCGAAGACGTCGCGAAAGACGCCGGGGGTGAGTGCCGATAATGGGTTGACGCTGACATTTGGGTTGGTGAGCTTGCCCGTGATTTTGGCGCGGACGGCGAAGAGACCGCCGCCTTTTTCGGCGGTGAAAAGATGCCCGATGACGGGGATTTTTCCGAGCAGGGCATTCACGGCATAAAGCGGGATGAGGGTGGCGTCGATTTTGGCATCGCCATCCTTGAGGGCGATGCTGCCCGAGGCGGTGAAGCCGAGGGAGGCGGAGAAGGCGCGGGCACCTTTCAGATGAAGGTGTTCGTTATCCAGGGTGAAGGGCGCAATGGCGTGCTTGAAATAGAGCCCGGGGCCGGATGCGGCCTCGGGAGCGCCGTAGATCGTCAGGCCTTGCAGGACTTTGGTGAAGGCCGGGGCGTCGAGAACGCGAAAATCATCGAGAGTGAGCGTGCCGGTGGCGGCGGAAGCGCCGCCATATTGCATGTTGAGGCCGAGTGCACCGCCCTGGAGACCGTTATAGGCGCCCAATGCGCGCAGCAGGAACCCGCCATCCGGCGTGGTGAGGCGGGCATCGCGGCGGATTGGCGTGAGCTGGTTGATATTGAGGCTGACACCCTGGGCTGCGGCCTGGGCGGAGAGCAGGGTTCCGCCCATGCCTGTGCCGTTGAAAACGAAACCGTGCAGGTCGGGCGCAGGGCCCGCGGCAAGGTCGAGCTGTGCGAAATTCAGGCTGACGTGCCAGGCCGGGCCGGTCGGGGGCGCGTTGCTGGGCGGTGGCGGAGATGCGGGGGATTTCTCGGGTGAGGAGATGGCGCGCGCATCCAGCTCTGCGCCGGACAGGCTGGCGTTCCAGGAATCGTTGGGTGCCGCGGGCGGGGTGATGCTGCCGCTCGCCTGCGTGCGACCGATATCGGCCGTGTCGAGCACCAAGTCAGCGCCGTGCATCTGGCCGTTGATGTCAAGCCCGGGGGCGCGGGCAGAGATGGCATTGAAGGATGCAAAATTATTGTTCCGCAGCTTGCCTTGCAGAACCAACCGGCCAGCGACGCCCGCTGGTTTCGACCAACCGAAGCTGGGGGCGGAGAGCCGCATCGGCGTGAGGTCCGCATCCAGCTCGGCGTTTTGCTCGCCTGAGGCGGGGCCATCCACGCGCACGGTGAAGGGCGCTGCGCCGCTCACCGGGTCCAAAAAGGCGGATTGTTCGTCCAGCCCCAAACGGTGCTGCAGAACGGGTCCGGCCTTGGTGTCGAGGGTGAAGCTGCCGAGCTCTGCGCCGTCAAAGGAGGTTCTCAGGCTCAACGTCGCGGGTTCGCGGGCGAATTGTGCGCGGGCCGTTATGTTCATCTGGTGGCCTGTGGCGTCCAGCTTGGCGTCGCCGGCGGAAAAGCCGAGGCCGGGCAGCGGCGTATCGACGGCCACATCGCTCAGCGCAAGCGCGACATGGAGCTGTACATCGTCCATTTTCAGATTTTGCACGAAAGGAAGGGTGGCGGTGACGGTGCCCGAGAGCGCGCCCGTGGCTTTGGCGATTTGCGGCGGGGCAAGGCGTAGCAGGCTAAGCGGTGGTGCGGCGATGATGCCCATGGCGGCGGCGATGGAGCCTTGGACAGCCAAAGACAGATCGCCGGTCTGGTCCTTATGGCTCATCCCGGCGATCTTTAGCGCTCCCTGGGAAAGCTGCAGACTGCCCAGCCGCGCCGACGTCGCGGTAACCAGCGCATTGTCCGGGTCCAGCACCGTGAAGCGGCCGTTGAGTGCGGTGATCGGCAACGCGCCGGTGATCCAGATGAGGGTAAGATTGTCGCCGGCGAAACTGCCTCTAGCGTCGGTCATCGCAAGGCTGGCGAGATTTTCCGGGGCGGACAGGCCGAAGGTAAATTGCGCCTGGCTGGCGGTACCGTCCGTGATGTTTTTCGTGACCCAATTTCGGGTGATTTTCAGCAAATCGGGGGGCCAATAGGCCGGCAGATCTTGCGCCTGCACCGCGTCGGCAGAGAGGGTGACGCTGCCTTGCCATTGGCCGTGCAGGTCCGCACTGCCCGAAATTCCAATCAAAGGCGCGCTGCCGCCGCTGCGCGAGAGCTGAAGCGTGCCACCGGAGAGGTTGATATGTCCGGGGACCACTTCCAGAACGAAGCTGCCGCGATCGATCGGCACGCTATCCGCACCGGCGCCGAGCCGCCCGGGGCCGAGCGTTACCACCGTGAGCGCGCGGGCGAAGCGGAATTGCAAACCAAGATGCAAAGCCGCCTTGAGCGATACGGGGACGACGGAGCCGGGAAATCTCGCGTCGTCGGCAGTGACGAGAACGGGGGCCTGATGGTCGAACAGCGCCGCCGGAAAGACCACCATGCGGGCTTTGGGGATATTCACGAGCGCAACGCCTTCCGCATTGCGCACCGCGATATCGCCGAGCTGCAAATAGAGCGGTGCGCCGCCGCCTTCGCGATAACCTTCCCAGACCAGATCTGCCTGATCCATGTGCACGCTGATCCCCTGGCCGGAGGCGGAAGTGGCGAGCCAGGAGGCGAGTTCGGGAATTTGCAGCGGCCCCTTGGAGAGACGAAATCCGAGTAGGCAGACACCCAGCAGCGCGAGCAGAATCAAAAGCATGGCGATGCGCCCGAGCTGATGCAGCGCCTCGCCCAGAATCCGCCCTGCTTGACCTACGCGCCGGTTCATCTTGTTGTGCTTGCCAGATGCACCCCGTTGCCCACAACCCGCTTTTGCCGCGCAGCGCCGATCCTGGCGCCGCCCATCGCCTGAGGGACGATTTCGCCGCGCTGGGACCGGCGGAGCGGAGATTCGCAAAAACCCCGCAGGGGGAGAAGCTGCTGGATTGCCTGGGCGGCAACGCGCCGTATCTCGCGGAGCTGGCCTGCAGGGAATCCGCCAGCCTGCTCTCCACCATGGCGAATGGGCCGGACCAGAATTTCGCCGCGCTGCTGTCGGAATTGCGCGATCTCGCCGCCTCAGCGCCACGGCGCGAGATCAGCGTGGCGTTGCGCCGGGCGAAGCGGCGCGCGGCGCTCACGATTGCCATTGCGGATCTGGGCGGTGTCTGGCCCCTGCCCCGCATTACCGGCGCGCTGTCTGAACTTGCGGAAACCTGCTTGCGCGGGAGCGTACGGCATTTGCTTTTCGGGCTGCATGAGGCCGGGCAGATCACGCTGCCACACCCGGACGAGCCGGAACGCGACTCGGGGTTTGTTGCACTGGCGCTCGGCAAGCTCGGCGCGCGGGAGCTGAATTATTCCTCGGATATCGACCTCGTATTGCTGTTCGACCCGGCAAACCCGGCCTATGGCGCGGAGCCGCAACAGGTGATGGCCCGCTTCGCGCGCGACCTCGTCACGCTGCTCTCGAACCGCGATGAGGAAGGCTATGTCTTCCGGGTGGATTTGCGGCTGCGGCCGGACCCGGCCGCGACTCCGCCGGTTGTCGCATTGCCGACGGCGCTAACCTATTACGAGAGCCAGGGCCGCACCTGGGAGCGCGCCGCCTTCTCCAAGGCAAGACCCGTGGCGGGCGATTTCGGGCTGGGCGAGACGTTTCTGGCGGCGATTCGGCCCTTCATCTGGCGCCGGCATCTGGATTTCGCGGCGATCAGCGATATTCACGACATGAAGCGGCAGATCGACGCGCGGCAGGAGGCCGGGGGGCTGCTGGGGCGCGATGTGAAGCTTGGCAAGGGCGGCATCCGCGAGATCGAATTCATCGTGCAGACACTCAGCCTCGTCTGGGGCGGGCAAGATAAAACATTGCGAATTCCGGCAACGCTGGATGCGCTGCCGGCGCTAGCTAAAGCAGGGCATCTGCCGGCCGCGGCGGCGCGGGAACTGGCGGCGGATTATATCCGGCTGCGCCAGGTGGAGCACCGGCTGCAGATGATCGCAGACCGGCAGACCCATGCGCTCCCCGGCACTGAGGCGGCGCTGCAGGCGTTCGCCGTATTTCTTGGCGACAAACATTTCCTGCGGAATTTTCCGAAGCTTCTGGCCCGGGTGCACAGCCATTTCCTCACATTTTTCGATGCAGGCCATGATGATGCCGAGCCGCATGGGATTGACCCAGGTACGCATGGCGCGCCGTCGCCGGCCTTTGTGTCGCAGCTCAGCGCCCTCGGATTTTCCGACATCCGGCATATCGCCGAGCGGCTGCGGGACTGGGCGAGCGGGACCATGCCCGCGCTGCGCTCTGACCGGGCGCGGGCGCTGCTGAACAGCCTGCTGGCGAATCTGCTGACGGTACTGGCCCAGCAGCCGGACCCGGACCAGGCGTTCCGGCATTTTGATACGCTGCTCTCCCGCCAGCGTGCCGGGGTGCAGCTGCTCTCGCTGTTTCAGCGCAACCCGGCGCTGCTGCGGAGGATGGCCGCCGTGCTGGGCGCGGCGCCGATGCTGGCCGAGCATCTGGCACAGGATGCACAGGCGTTGGAAGCGTTGCTGTCGCCCAGCGCGCGCTTCTCCGCGCCCAAGCCGGTGCTGCGCCGAATGTTGCGCGATGCGGCGGATCTGGAAGAGGCCGTTACGCTGACAAGGCGTTTCGTGCGGCGTGAGGAGTTTCATCTCTCGGTTGCCACGCTGGAGGGGCGGATGGATATCGATGCAGCCGGGCGGTTGCGCAGCGAGCTGGCAGCGACGGCGCTCTCCCTGCTGCTGCCGCTGGTGGTGGCGCAGCACCAGAAACGCTACGGCAAAATAAAGGGCGGCGCGTTCGCGGTGGTCGCGCTCGGCAAGGCCGGGAGCGGCGAGATGCTGGCGGGCTCGGACCTTGATTTGATGCTGATTTACAATCATGCCCCGCTGCCCACCGCGCCGACGCCGTATTTCGTGCGCCTCGCCCATGCGCTCACCGCCGTGCTGACTGCGCAGGGGCCGGAAGGACCGCTCTATAAGGTGGATATGCGGCTCCGGCCTTCGGGCAACCAGGGGCCGGTCGCGGTTTCTCTGGCCGCGTTCGAGCGGTATCACGCGCGCGAATCCTGGACCTGGGAGCGCCTGGCGCTGACCCGCGCCCGGGTGATGGCGGCAACGCCCGGCTTTGCGCCGGTGGTGCAAAAGGCGGTGATTGCGGCACTTTCCCGCCCGGATTCGCCTGAGAAAATACGGGCGGATACGGTTTCCATGCGCGACCGGCTGGAAGCCGAAATTCGCCCGCGCGGGCCGTTCGATGTGAAGCATCTGCCAGGCGGAATGCTGGAACTCACCTTCATCGCCGAGGCGTTGCAACTCATTTATGGCCCCGACGAACCGAATTTATTCCACGCAAACACAACCGCCGCGCTCAAGGCGCTGGAAGCAGCCGGGCATCTGGCGGCGGCGGATGCGGCGGCGCTGGTCGGGGCGGATTTCCTCTGGCGCAGCGTGCAGGGGATCGACCGCATCACCGGCCTTGCCGAAACCACGACCGAGCCACAACCCGCCATGCTGGCACCGCTGCTGCGCGCCACGGCGACGCCGGACCTGGCTTCCTTACGCGAGGCCATGGCGAAAGCCGGGCAAACCGTGCGAGATTGTTTTGAACGCATCATCAACCAAGGGAACACCATATGAGCATTGCGATCGGCCAGCCTGCCCCTGATTTCACCCTGCCCGCCTCGGGCGGCCGCACGGTCAGCCTCGCCACGCTGAAGGGCAAACCCTTCGTGCTGTATTTCTACCCGAAGGCCGACACGCCGGGCTGTACGACAGAGGCTTGCGCCTTCGAGGAGGCGCTGCCGCAGCTGGGGCATACAGGTGCCATGGTCATCGGTGTGTCGAAAGACAGCATCAAGGCGATCGAGAAATTCGCCGCGAAATATAACCTCACCTTCCCCCTCGCCTCCGACCCGGAGACCAAGGTGATCGAGGCCTATGGCGCGTGGCAGGAGAAATCCATGTACGGCAAGAAGTATATGGGGATCGAACGTTCCACCGTGCTGGTCGATGCCAAAGGCAAGATTGCCAAAATATGGCCGAAGGTAAAAATCGCCGGTCATGCCGTCGAAGTCTCCCAGGCGGTCAAAGAGCTGGCGTAAAACAATCGATGTGATGCGCTGGTATTTCGCGATCGACGAACAAGGCGGGCTGGGCGCGACCGGGGATCTCGCCCGGCTTGCCGTGTTGAGTGCGCGCGCCGTGGGCGGGCTGGAACCGGTTTTGTTATATCATGGCGGAAGGAATGTTTTTACCGAATGGATGGAAGCGAAGGGGGTGCGGATCGTCGATACGCGCGTCACGTTTCAGGATGTGATTGAAAGCGCCATTGCGGCAGGCCGGTATAAGCCGCATTCCATGGGGCATTGGCTGCGGGTGGCGGTGGCGCAGGTGGAGCAGGAGCGCGAATTCGTGCTCTATACGGATTGCGATGTGATTTTTCTGCGTGCCATGGATTGGAGCCAGCTACGCCCGACGGTTTTTTCGGCCGCGCCGGAATTCGACCCTGAAAATTGGCAGTGGTTCAATGCCGGGGTGATGGTGCTGAACGTGCCGGCGATGCGCGCGACCTACCAGGGCTTCGAGGCGCATATCAAAAGCCGGATCGGCGATGCGGCGTATAGCCGTTACGATGACGAAGCGGCGCTCAACGAAGCCTATGCGGGGCTTTGGGAACGGCTGGACCCGGTTTACAACTGGAAACCCTATTGGAAAGCCCGGCCCGATGCCGCGATTTTGCATTTTCATGGCCCGAAGCCGAAGATTTTGCGGGCCATTGCGGAAGGGCGATGGCACGATAAGGACCCAACGGCGATTCTGTTCGAGCAGATGATGAATGCGCGGCTGGGGCAATATCTCGGCTGGTGCCGCAGCCTGGGGGATTCGCTGCAATCCGTGGATTTTCCAAGCGCGTTGCAATTCGCGGATCTCGCCTCCGTGCTGACCCGGTATCAACGCGCGCGGGACGCTGCGGGGCTGCCGCGGGCAGCGGAGCCGGAGATTTTCGCCCGGCAGGGGTGAGGTCGTTTTTTAATTTTAATGCGAGCGCGCACGGTTTTTTACGGTCAGTTAACGTTTTTGGTCACAACATCGTGTTGTTCCACTGAAAGGTTAAGCACCGTGAACGAAATTCTGACATTCCGGCGGGCCGCGCCAAATGCCGGCCTGTCTTCCCAACTGATTACCGATGCCGAGGAGGCCGCGCGTCTGGAAGCGCTTGAGGCGTATCAGATCCTCGATAGCGCACCGGAGAAATCCTATGACGACATCGTGCGGCTCGCGGCGTTCATCTGCGGTACGCCACTGGCCTTGATTTCGTTTCTCGATCATGAGCGGCAATGGATCAAGGCGAGGTTCAGCAGCGGCGCGTTTGCGGATAAAACGATCGAATTGCCGCGCAGCCTGGCCTTTTGCGATGTGTCGATCCAGCATCCCGGCGAGGTGATCCTGGTGCCGGATATGGCGGCGGATGCGCGATTTGCGCCGCATCCGATGGTCACCGGCCCGGCACGGCTGCGGTTTTATGCCGCCGTGCCCTTGGTCTCGCCCAATGGCGCGGTGTTGGGCACGCTGAGCGTGCTGGACCGGCGCAGCCGCAATCTATCCTTCGACCAGTTGAGCGCGCTGGAGACCTTGGCGCGGCAGGTGCTGGAACTGCTCGAGATGCGACGGACCGTCATCGGGCTCTCCCAGGCCAACGCGCGTCTTGGCCAACAGAGCATGACCGATGCGCTGACCGCGATCCCCAACCGTCGCGCCTATGACCAGAAGCTAAGCGAGGAGACGGCGCGGGCCCGTCGCACGGGCGCGCCGCTTTCGTTGCTGCTGATCGATATCGATTTGTTCAAAGAATTTAACGACACGTTTGGGCATCCGGCGGGGGATGCGGCTTTGCAATCGGTTGCCCGCGTGTTGCAGGCAAGTCTGCGGCCCTATGATTTTCTGGCGCGCTATGGCGGGGAGGAATTCGCCATCGTGCTGCCTGCCACGGATTTGCCGGATGCTGTTCTGGTGGCGGAGCGGGTGCGCGGATTGGTCGCGGCGTCGGAATTTCCGCATCGCAAATTTACCATCAGCATCGGCGTGGCGCGGTTGGACCCGGAGGCAGGGGTGAAGGCGCTGGTGCAGGATGCGGATGACGGGCTGTACCGCGCCAAGGCGAGCGGACGGAACAAGGTAGTGGTGGGGCGGCTTGCGGAGGTGATGGCGGTTTAGCGACTGGTTGCTGGCGTTCGTCGTGGGGAATGGCGTAAAGCATCATTTCGAGGGCGCGGGCGGAAGATCGATTGCTTCGCTGGCGCTCGCAATGACGGGTATAGAAGCTACCGCT
>Ga0116227_10002316_pt1 | contig 43399 bp, 29 predicted proteins | sample S1TSphgellanicum_FD_89693 | JGI IMG/M metagenome (GOLD analysis project Ga0116227, IMG submission 89693) | Host-associated microbial communities from peat moss isolated from Minnesota, USA - S1T2_Fb - Sphagnum magellanicum MG | ecosystem: Host-associated > Plants > Peat moss > Unclassified... | reverse complement strand
TTGGGGAACTGCTTTAATCATGCCTTTATATCAATTTATTTCTTTGGGTTGTCACTTGCTTTTTTGTATTACCAGGTTTCATATCACTATGAATTGTCAAAAAAAAATTCATATGGATAGTTTTTAAATGATTTTTTTTTTTTATAAACATACAAATAATTAGCTTCAATCCCTTTAAATCTTATTAAAATGAGATTCTTAAAAAATTGATTTGAAAGATTATGCAAGAATTGATTAAAATAAAACAAGTCAAATTTAAAATAAATTAAAATTCTAATATACTCTTTTTTGAGATATAAATGTTTTAAATTAATTTGATGTTATTTAAAAAACTTCAATAAGGCTTTGATGAAGATTTAATAACAAAAATCAGAATGAAATTGATTTTTCATTGATTAATTTTTTGTATTGTTGTTGTCTTCTATGTTATAAAAATTTATTATTGCCCTAAGATAGTAGACATGCATGTATGATTTTAGGTTTTACCAAGCATGTATGGGGCAAACACAACTAGTTTAATTTGGCTATGTGTGTTTGGCACATCTAACAAAACGAGGCAATTTTAAAATGTTCGATGGATCTTCTTAGTGATGAATAAGTTCATTAAGGTGAGATTTTGCGATATGACTTGTATTGAACCCTCAACTTGCATAGTGCACACATGTAACACACAAAAGTTCAAACATATTGCACAAACATGTATAAAGTTACAAACTACTTATGCCCATTGCCTACTTACTTACTGAAAATTGATTAATGAAAGAATTAAACCTTAAATTGCCCATTGCAGCACAAGCCACTTGCAAACCAACACACAACACATACATACAAACTATATACAATAAATAAAACTTGTTAGTGTTCAGTACCTTCCTCCTATTAATTACATATACAAAATTATAATGTGACAATAAGACATTTTGGCACTACCCATCCAATTGATGGACAGTTTTAGGAGCACCCATCCATCTTTTGGGTTTTTCATAAAGATAAATTATGCATTCAATAATTGATTTTATGGTGTTATTTCATCACACATTTTCTTAAACTTGTGATTACTTGGCATTTTTTATCATGACTTTTCATATCATACAATAATGCAAAATGTTTTCATATAACTAATTTTTTAATTGAAATTTTTTTCATGAGAAAATAAGTAATTAATTTTAATTCTTTTCAAATCATTAAAATGACATGAACTTAAAAACATAATTTCAATGATTATTTAAAAATTTCAAAAAATTGATTAATTTTCTTGGGAGGTATAAATGTTGTATGTATGGGAACAAACACCATTAGTTTTACTTTGGGGCTTGTGATACTAGTAAATGTGCTTGTTCTCCTTGGTGGTTGGCCCCCTTTGTGAACAACCATATTGTTTTGGCTAACTCTACATAACCAAATGTTATATAAAAATAGAAGTGTTACAATCAAGAGTTGTTTGTGATTTTCACTAGCTAGATTGAGCACAAGCAACAACCAAAGTAGCATGTGTCAGTTGTGAGTGTTGTAAACAAAAAAACAGACTGGATTTGTTAAGCTTGTTGTTATTGTTTTCCTATTTCTTCTTCCTCTTTCAAGCTTCAGCAACATTATTTCGTTGTGGTTTTGAGAGTCTAGATAAAGACTATATGTTTGGATTGAAATCTAGCAAGGGATTGGTTCCATTAAATAGTGACAAGGTTTTGAATAATAGTCTGCCTATAGGGATAGGCCCTCTTCAATATTGATTTTAATAAAAATTTCATTTTGTGAACAAGAGCAATTTATGTCCATACCACAATTTAACCTTTCTTTACCTAGTCACATATTCCTATTAGTAGTCATTAATGCATTGGTGAGTTGCATTTAAACTCTGTGATTCATTGTGTGCTTACATCATCTCACTATTAGATTGAAAATTCAATTGGGATTAGGTGCATCAAGCATGTGGAAGAATCAAAGCCAGATGCTTTGCAACCATTGCTATAGGTATGTATTCAAGTATTTGAAACAAATGAGGACTACAGATTTTTGGCTACTTCTTATAACTCATCATAAAAATTCGACGATTTGAAATTTTTTTTTTTGAAATTTTGGTGAATTTGTGCCATTTTTTCCATTAAAGATCTTTTGTAGAGTTCGAAATAATATTTTTTAGGTCCAAATTTGGCAAAAATTTTCTAGTAAAATAAACATTGCTTTCGAAATAACACTTATTATTTGGGGAGCCTTCCAAATCTTTCATTTTGTTTTTGGTGATGGGCCAATCATGTTAGCTCATTGAAAAATAAAAAACACTTAGATTAAACTTGGGAGGCATCCTAACTAGGAAAGGAGAGAAAAATCAATAGGCAAATCAGTAGAAAATTACAGCAATAGTAAAATTCCATTAACAACATAAAATTGAAGAAAATTCCTTTGTTAGTAAATGCAAACTGGCATATTAATCTTCAAAAAGTGTTTAAAAAATTCAAGATAAAAACTTCCATTATGGTAGTTGTGCCTCCCAAGTGAAAGGCGAAATCTAGCATTAGTCCACTAAAAAATAGTTGAGGGTTGCTTTAGAAGTAGTGATTTTTTTTGGGCGAAATTGCCATGATTCAATACAATTTCCTGAAAAATAATATATTTTGTTGCAAATTATCTCTTTTTTAAATGAGCAAATTCACTTGAAAGCAACATAAAATTAGTTTTTTTGGGAGGTATTGCTAAATTCATGCCTATTGTCTATAGTTTTATCATTTATTAAATGCTTGCCATCCAGAACTTGAAAAAAAAACATTGTGGGTTTAGAAAAGCTATTTTTTTGGGGGCAAAAGTCGCTAATTGGTAAAAAAATTCCAATTTTTTGGCGAATTCAACAAATTTTGTCCCTTTTTCTAGACCAAATTGCCACATGTATGCTTAGGGGCTACTATTTGATTGATCTTGCAAAAAACTGTTGCCAATTTAAGCAAATTTTGATTGAATTTGTTTAGGGATAATTACCAATTGTGTTACACTACAAAAATGAAAAAAAATGACTCGGACTCTAGAGTCCAGAGTCCTATCCCACCACAACAAATAGCAAACTAGACGTCAACCTTAAAAATTCAGGAATTGATTATTTTAAAAATATCATTATTTAATAAATTTGCATGGATTAACAACCCTAAATTTTGGCCCAATCAATGAATAAATAAAATAACCAATGATGTCTTCATTCTAGGCCATCCATGAACAAAGAAGTAAGCAACCAACGATAGCAAGATGAGCTAGTTCACAATAAAACAAAAAGGTAAAGTTGTATTACTCTATTATTCACAAATTGACAAAAATTAAGTGAAGAGTCCGAAGGCCCCAAGAATGTAAACCTAGGATGAAGGTCAAACCTTGAGGCATGTACTTATGAGAGCTGTAAGTGAGGAGACATAGGGCTTAAATTTGAAGGGCACCTATGCCCTTCACATGTAAAAAACTTTTCCAAAAGTTGCCTTTCACATTGAAAGATTATTCATCAAAATGACCTTCATAAAAACAAAGAAGTACATAATATTTGAACATGAATTAGTGGCCCATTTAACATAACAATCCATTAAAATGGACTATTAACTTTTCTATGAAACATGGAATTCCAAAGAAATGTTGGCTACAGATTTTCATATTGGCTTTTTTTCACCACCCTTCACCTATTTAGTACTTAGTCTCGTTCACATGAATAGCTCTGAAACCAAAATAATTAATGACTTTTTTTTAACACCTCAAGTGCCTTCTAGCTAAGTGTCGATAAAATTTTGATCCAAGGTCATTTTAATGACATTTCCACAAGCCCAACACCCTACGTCATCAAATCAATTTTCTTACAAATTAATAAAAGAATCTGATTCTTGATTAAAGATCAACACCAATTTTTTAAAAAGATAATGCTTCAAACAAGAGAACATTTGCAAATATATTTGTCCCATTCAAGCATGGAAAAGGTGCTTTACATTTAATTAACAAAGGAATGAAGGGGACCAAGCTTCAAGGTGAACTCCACTTGGTGTAGAGAACTTGGATGGTGCACTTGTGCTTCAAAACTTAGAAGAAAGAGAGATGAGAGGAGATGACCTAACCATCCTGTGATATAGAAACTTTTGGAATCAATTTTTGTGACTTAATTTGATTGTAGCATATTCTAGATTCTAGTGTCTAGAGGCTAGAAAACATTATAAGAACCCTTTATTTTTATTAGTAACATTATTTTGAACATGAAAATTTTGTGAATTTTTTTTTAACAATTGCTCTTCACATTGAAAGATTGGGAAAAAAATCCCTTTAACATGTGAAGGGTCCCACAATTTTTTACCCTTGAATTGGAAGGAAAAATGCAATTGAAGGTTATTGAAGGTTTCAAATTTGAGCCTTAAGGAATCAACTCACCTCACTTTAGATGTTAGTAACCGAATGTTTTTAAATGAATGATGTATGCTGTTTATAGGTTCAATTTTGGGTTCAAACAACATCCCATAACAAACGCCTCCATTCCTTCCTCATTTCAATTCTCCCAGCTACTCTCACTTACACTAGAAATTAAAAAAAATGTTTGAAATCTCAACAATGTCAACAAAGCTAATTGACTGATGACATAGTGCTGTCAAAACAAAATTCTAGTGCTTTTATTGATTGATTACTAGACATTTCTTTATTCACAGAATCAATCTATTTTTTGCAACTTCTTTTGGCCATTAGTAGGATAGACTAATAATGATCCCCTTGTTTGACTCTAAGGCTTTCTAAGAGCCAAAGTAGCAAAATTTTCTTCGGATACATCTGAGGCAACATAAGTATGTTTTAGTATCTCATAAAAAGAAGAACATCACCGATTAGTTGTCGCCCACTTTAATTCAAGGCACCCAATCTTTTCTTGATGAACAACATATCCAATGTCCCCTCTCTCTTGGTTTCTTTATGTAAAGTGCACAAACACATGCACACAAATTTGTGGAAGGGGAGTAAAGTTCAATTAACATGTCCATTGCAAGTTTACACAGAGAAAGGACCATGTCAAATCATCCCCCAAAAGCACCTTCACCCGTCTAAAAGCAAACAATGCATCATTTATTTATAGGTAACTAAGAAATAAATTATATATATATATATGCAAATCCTAAAGTTAAAATATTGTTGCAAGGTGGGGATGTTCCCTTGAATCAGTTTGTGCATGATATCCCGCCTAAGGAAATCACACCTGACATTTATTGATTTGACCTTTAAGACAAGATGGGCCATATGTTAAAAATTTGAAATGTTTTCTTATATTTTGTTCACGAACAATGTGATTATATTGTAAGTTTTTTTATAACTTCAAATTTGAAAATAGAACAATCATATTTCTAAAGGACATGCATAAGATATTGTTGTTTACACAACAAAAATGGAAGTAAAACAAGTTGAATGAAATGGTCACTAAGAAAAAGGGGAAAAATTGTAATGTTAGAATTTGAAAAATCTAACCAAGGTGTTAAAATGATTATTAAAATTGGCAAAACATTTTCAAGTATGTCAATTAAGTGTAATTGTCAAAAAACATGTGTTGCAAAATGATCATAATTAGATAGGAATATGTTAGTTAATCAATGAGGATAAAAAAAAAAGAACAAATAAGGTCATTAGTAAACATCTTCAAATATATCATTGAGTTTATGATTAGTATTCCAATTATAATGCACAAAAATGATTAATAGCTTTAAAGTCATTATAGACGAATCAATTAAGAAAATATTCATTTAAAACATGATGTGGCATAATGATGTGACAAATATCATCCATTAGTCATGAAGGACATATGTGAAATCATTAATGATAATTTAGTCATTGATTAAATTTTTTTATTATCACAAATTAGATCCAAAAACTTGGGAAACATTATTTTTTAGATTTATAATATTTTTATTATACATTTATTATATATATAATATATAATAATATTTTTTCATTTTCATTATTTTTCATCCTATCAATTATTGACACATGTCACCATTTAAACTAGGTTAAAAACCTAATTTAAATGGATAAGTAGACCACCTAATCTAAGTACTTAGGTTCACCTAGACAATTTAAGGTAGTGTAGGTAGGTATGAAATATTTGGTCAATATTCCAATGTTGATCATAACATGTCATTTGTGAAGTTTGATCCTTGGACCCCAAAGATGGAGTTCAACTCCTTTACCACCAAGTCACCCCACTTGTTGTGCAACCTATAATCTAATGTTTATTTTCGTTACATCATATTTCGTCTAAACATTACATAAAATTTCAAATATATTAAAATGTATATTATTGATAATTTATCCAAATGAAAAAATTGAAAACTTATTCACAAATTTCCTTCAATAATGTACACAACTATATATTTTATTTTTAAAAAATTTAAATTCTGTTCAAAAGAAAATTATTTGAATTTTGTTATTGAATAACATTTCAATGACCATATTTTGGAAAAATTAAATTCAAACACATGATTTGTAAATGAAAAAACCCTTATGGCTAACACATGAATAAATGAAATAAAATTTTCATATCTTAAACCTTCATTTGGTTTAGGAATTTATATTACATTTTTTCTTCCAATATATCATAATTTTATTCATAACCTTTGATTTACACGTATGAATCCATGTAAATTTTCCACAAAAAAAACTTATTAATGGATCATAAATAAATTACATATATATATATAATGTTTTTATATTATTCATATTAGATATGAAGTATAATTCAATTTAATTAATTTAATTTAATTTGAATAACGTAAATTAGTTTTAAAAATATTAACTAATTTTCTGAAATTATAATTTTTATTCATTTTTACACATGTAAAATAAATTTTCATTTAAATTTATGATAAAATTTTAATATAAAAATAAAAATAAATATATTTCCCACATTTTACACTTCTGTTTTATTTTTAAATTGAAATATAAAAAATTATTTGCAATATATCATACTTTTACCATTAAAATTTATTTCAATGTATAATATTTAATTTAATCACATTGAATGTTTTAAATGGATTATATACCAAGTACATTTAAGAAAAATATAATAAATGTTTTTATATTATCTATAAGTATAATATTGATCAAAATAAGTTCCTTACATGTTGTAGTTTATTATGTTCATTTGTACTCATATTAAATTACTAATATTCATTTTTGAATCATTGTAAAATAATTGTGACCACCTAGGGTACTACATCATTTAAAGTTATTGGATCTATAGTTATATAAGGTGCCATGTTGTCCATTTAACAATAATTACTTTGCCATATATAAGTCATTTGATAGATCTCCAAAGTTTAAAACATATAGTGGGACCCATTTTCTAATGACGCATGATATTATTTAATTAATTAAATATAAAAATACCACTACATCATGACAATATTTTTCACATCATTTGAAATAATAAAAATTTAATCATAAACTAGATCTTTGTATTTCATTAGTTGAAGAAATGATAACTAAATAATGCACATTGGTGTTTTATTCTTTAGCACACATTCGAAAATTATAATAGATAAAATATGACCGATGAAAAATGGATGAAATATGTTTATTTTGTAAATTTTCATCCATTACTCATATAAATGATTAATCTATTATTCATATTTATTCCACATAGATAATGAAATTGTAATAATATATAACTATGATCATTGATAGAAGCATTCAAGACAAAGCTGGTCATTGTTTTCTTGGTTGCAAAGGACATGATTTCAACTAATGGGTATCATATATTATGAAAAAATTATGGTGGGATATTGACACATTCTTGGTTCACAACTTTCAAATGCTATGAAGACCCATTTAATGGGAGTCATAAGGCAAGATCTCTCATTAGCTCAACACAAGACATAGGTGAAACAAAAAAATTGGGAAATGAACTTATCACATGTGATAGGTCCTTTGTTCTATCCTCTGATGTGAAAAACTTTATAAAGAAGAAAGCCAATGAATTGTGAAAAAAACATGCTAAAAATCCAATTAGTGTGAGGATGTGGTTATGGGGAACCCCAATTCTAAAAACAAAATTTATCCCTTAGAGCATCTCCAATGATGCTCTGTAGGTAACTCTGGATAGTAAAATTAAATGTCTAAGTTTAGCTGTTTTGTTTTTTGGCAACCCCACAAATAACAAACCACTTGGACCAATCATTATGATCGACAAATTAGAAATACTGAGCTTCAGTCAGGTCCAATTTATTACACTCGTTTTTGGAGGTGCATAGCTGTGTAGCGCCTTTTACCAGTCGCAACAAGCTGCACGGATTTGGTGCGAAAAATCCAATTTCCTGAGCTAAACTGGTGCATTTTGAAATTTTCGCAATAAATTTTACTATCTGGAGTCACATACTGAGCACCATTGGGGATGTTCTTAGGATTTGAATCTACGAAACTAGTGTGTTATCCGCTTTACATTGGGAATCCAATTAACACCATGGCAATATGAGATCATGTCCCAATTTGAAGGTGAAAATTCATTATCACTTACGATGCAATATTTGGGACAAATCATAACAAGGTATGTACTCTAGAAAGCCCATTTCTTGCATCTTAAAAACATTACCCAAATTTTTTCTTTATATTTGAAAGTTCTTTCCCAAGTAGAGCTTTGTCATAAATAATGAAGCACACATTACCAAGCATAACTTTATTGCACAATTTCAAATTAGGTTAGGTTTTCAAGAAGGTGAATGGCAAGTCAAATTGGGTACTTTGTTGTTTTTGGCCTTGGGAATGAGGGTGGTACAGACAACAAAAAACCATTTGGACCTACCAAATACCTATACATATTTACCATATATAAATTTGTGTGTATCATATTCCATACAAACATTATGACCTATACTCCCTTCCCTAATGATAACTACAAGACATTTTAACTTTTTTGATAATCAAAAACATTTTTCAATTGACTCAAACTACAAGATGACAAACTAGTTTTATTGGCAATTGAAAGAACTAAGATCCAAAATTGATTTTTATTTGTAAACAAAAGTTATTTACACGAAATAATTATTTAAATGAATAAATAAATTTCTGAGTGAAATCATTTTATAAAGGGACAAAGAGAAGGATAAAATAAAATAAAATATTTGACTGATAGAAAATTTCAAATTGTAAACTAAAAATGAAAATGATTTTAAAATAATTTTTGACCAAAATTTTGATTCATTTACTTTTACATAAATTTATAAAGTCCAGAGACTATTCTCAACCAGAAAATTGAATTGATTGTTTGTCAAACATAAAAGTCTGAGCCACACATCAAACTAATTTAATTTATTTTTCCTTTGGATGTTTATAAAAATTTGATTGCATATATAACTTGATTCTTCCCTTCTTTTAATTTTTTCACATAAACCTACTTTTGAACTTATAACAACTAATGAATTTTGTGTGGAAAATTTTGACACATTTATAAATATTTTAAAAATATTTGTAAATCTTTTTATGTTGTAGATCCAACCTATTTTTATTTTTATTTTTAGTTTCAATTTGATGTATATTTTTGAGTTATACAGTGATTTTAAAAAAGAAACATTGAGTATATTCATATACAAATTTCATTGCAAATATTCTTAAATTTTATGCCATTCATTTGTCAATAAATTATACAAGTACTTTTCATTGCTATTGAGATAAAAAAACCAATTTAATTAAAAAAATTCTGTATAATTATTTTTCGTAAATTTAATTGATTTTTTTGATTTTGGTACTCACATGTAAATTTTTTTTAGTGCTGTAATAAACTATTAATTTTATATTTCATTTATTTCTACAAAACTTTCAGTTGCATACACAAATTAAAGGCTAGTTGCATGTTTTTGGTGAATTTTCAGAATGTCATGATAAATTTTTTTGAAGAATTCTGGAAAAATTCGTTTTCTTAATGTAAATTCGAAAATTTGCTAAAAAGGAGAAAAAATTACTAAACTTTTGAAACCAACAAAATGAAAAAATAAAACCCTTGGAGCTTGCATGTGTAAAATTGATTTTGGTTGCAAATGTAAACATATATAATCATTCAATTGCTTTCCATACAAGTTTAATGTTTAGAAAAAATCAAAGTCTCTATTGCTTATACAAATCTTTTGATTGAATACAAAATTAATATTAATTGATCTATCTTTTGATCACTTGCACGAAGCTTTTGATTGTAAATGGAATTTCATTTTCATTTTGGTTGTTTATATAAACTATTAGTTGCATATCAAATTTGAATTGGGTATAGAAAGAGTTTTAAAAAATTAAATCAATTTTTCATTTGGTCACATGTATAATTCTCTTAGTTTAAGGAATCCATTTTACATTCTTATTTTTGTTGAAGATTTTGTAGAATGGTTTTAGTCATGAGTAAAATGAAAAATTTGATTATGTTTATTATGTCATGCAAAATCAAATTTTAATTTTGAGATCTTGGCTGATATGTTGGAAGTTTTAAACCTCCATAGACATTAAAGTATAACATAATTTCTTTTTAATTCTATAATGCTTTTCAATGTCTTTAATTTAAATTGTAGTCACTTGTGACAAACTTAATTTTTTCTGGTCAACTTTCAATGACTATTGCTTACATTCTTATTATATATTTTCATTAAATATATGTTCTTGTATGTATTTATATATATATACATTCTTTGGATTGATTTTTATCACATAGTAGGTTTTTATTTTCATTTTCTATTTTTGTTATCAATTGATATCATTATGCCCATTGAGGTCCTTTTGAATATCTTGAAACTTGTATGTATATTAATGACTATAAAATATAGAATATAGAATTTGATTAATCAATTTTTTGATTCACAAGTGTGCAAATTGACATTTTAAAACTCAAGCACATGACACTTACATAGCATGAGAAACAAAAGCACCTCATCACTTGTTGACCCTATTTGTTATCATGAGAGGTGAAAAAACTAGTTAAAGGTTGAAGTTTAGATTGATGTTTTATGATGGCATCTCATTTGTTAAGGCTCAAACTATTTTGATCAAATTGCTTGGTGCCCAACAAATTGAGATATCTCCCAAACCTTTCAGTCCTCCAAATCCAGTTTTGTTGAGTGCAGAATCTTGCAAAATTTGAAATTAATTTGATACATGTTCAGAACTTATAACAAGTGTATTTACAAGTAAATTAGGTCATTTGTGCAATTAAGATACACATACTGATTAAAGGATTAAGTGGAAGCATAATTGGAAAATGTTCATACATATCAACATCCTTGCAGATATTGATCCAAAATAAATTTGTTACAAGTTAGTAGTTACTACCCAAGCCAAACTGAACATGAGACAAATGTTGCTCCAGTGTTTCTTTTAGTGGCAAATTTTCGCCAAATTTTGACCTGAAAAATATGATTTCGACCTCTACGAAGGATTTTTTATGAAAAAAAAAGACCCAAATTCATGAGATTTCGAATTTTTTGTTTTTCAAATCACCAGATTTTAATAATCAGTTCCAGTTGGTAGCCAAGAATATAGAAGGATTCTGTTTTTTTTTGGTACTTTCATATCTAGTGCGTAGCCAAATTTGGCTTCGTCACAAAATCCTTAAAAGAAACCCTGTGTTGCTCTGTAGAAATTTATGGCATATCTTAAGAGAATTCAAAGGTTGCTGCCTAGGGTTAGAGGTTATGAAGACATTGTATTTGGCATAGACAATTACAGTGTAGAAAAGGTTGAGGAAGAGAAGGAGCTTGGAACATCCATGAGAAGCAAAAACATTTGAAATCCATAAAACATAATAAATCAAATAACATATTTTGGATTGTTTACAAGCAAAGAAATGTAGTGGTAGAATTTAGAGTTCATATGGGAAACTATGATCACTACTAGTTACATATTAGGTAACCAGTTTTTTAACACATTGAACGAATGACAGAGTGACACATCAGATTAAAAACTAGAAAAAGAAGGCAGGAAACCACCTGTTATAATCCCCCTCCTCTGGACCAATGACAGAGCTACATGTCAGATGAAGGAAGCTATCCTGAAAACTGGTTCCATTCAGCAACATAGGTGCACCAGCATCTTGAAATGTGTTCACTTCAAGGAATGATGGTAATTTTGTGGTTTCCTCTTTGAATTATAGAAGTGTATTTTCATTCCCAGTTATCTATATTTTGTTCTCAAATGAGAGAAAGAGATAAATAAATAAATAAAGGAAAAACACTCGACAAGGGAACGAGAGAAGAAAAAAGAAAGGACCAAAGTCCAAAGAAATGACAACATAGGAAAGAAATGAAAGAGATGACTCATTTAGTCTGAAATTGGATTTTCATTGAGATAGATACAATGTGGTTGTTTTCCTCTCAATTTGGAACTGTTTCTTTTTAAGAGCTATAGAAACATGAATTTTAGTGGCGTTAAAAGGGTTGGAAGTGAGTGAATAATCTTAGGTGAAAAATTAAGATTTGTAGGCGGTGCAACTGAGTTAGCATAAGTGCTGCAACTGGATGAATAGTTTTAGGGTAAAAATTGAAGAATTTGAAGAGATGCATCTTGCAGAATGTGAGTTATCATAAAGGTGAATGAATCATATATAAGAGTATTTTGGAAGCTGAAACTATAGGTCTTAGAATTGAGCAATCACAACTGCAAGTGGACGAATGGTTACAGGGCTGCAATTGAGTGATTTTCCAGTTTGATTGTTTAGAGGTTTGTGCGTTGTTACAGTTGTTGTAACTCCCAATTTCAATCCCAGAATTTTCTCTTAGCTTCCAATCATATCTGTCACTGAAGTTTTATCAAAGTAGTTGGGATAGAATATTTGAGTTAACCCTAAAGTAAACCCAAACTGGGGACAAAATGAGAAGTCAGGAAAAGAATGGTACACTGTGAAAAAAACAGGGGACCAATTTTGTTTTCTCACCTAAATTGATCCTCAAGGGAATTTCACCTCCAGTTTTGATTTTGCCTACCTCAACCACTATTCATATTGTTCTTTGCTACCTCAAAGCCTTGTCCAAATAAGATCCTGCAAATCTTCTGAACCAATACCCACTTTCATTCACATTATCAAATTGAGGATGAAACAGGGTTTAGAGGGTTAGACAAGGGCCCATAGACAGGGTGACTTTATGGATAACTCTAATGTGTCAACTCAAAGTTCCTGGCTGTCTTTAGAAACATTGGCAGACTTATTGCTATTGATGTTCCTCTACATGCCCTTGATGTCTGCAATGGGTTTTGCTTGAATATCTCCCAATGGTGTATGAATTTACTTATTTTCCAAAACTCTCCACATTGTAGTAATTTTATATGAACACAAGATTCATTACTTTGCACCCTACAACTCCTTGCCAATCTCCTTCTAAGTCTTGAGGTTCTTTTGCAAGAGGTGTTGATCACTAGTTATTTTTTGTAAGCAATCAATTGCTAGATTGCCTGAAAACATTCATGAAAAAATGGTAATGTAATGTTTATATGCCTCTATGCTTTGGTACCAAGATAAAGAAAAAAATACCCAATGGAGGTAGGCTGTATCATCACATCCACCTCAAAACGAAATATTGTATTTGTCAGTACATTGTACCTACGACTCATGTTTGACAAATATTGCCAAAATAGTTGATTTTTTGAAAAAAAAGAGATTCAACAGCCCCAATCTGAATATTTCAAAATTTTAACAATAGCCTTTAAATATGCTAAGTCCACTAGTAAGTTTTAATGGTATCTTGTGTTTTTGGACTGGGTTTGATTTTGTAGAATTTTGACATATTGCTCTTAATTATTGATTAGTGTTGAACTTGAGTCATAGGTATGGTAAGTATAATTCACATGATATGGATTTTACAGTTGCAATCGAGTGCAAAGATAATTTAGCTATAATCATCTGTATATATATATATTGGAACACAGGACAAGCCACCATTTTCACTTGTGTGAATAAAAATGATATGAAGTAGCAGCTTGGACTTTATGCTTACTCCTCAAAACCTAAGAATGCCAATTGCGCCTATTTCAAATATTTGATCCAAACAGATGCCTCCCTGTAGACCTCCAATGCCATGTACATCTTTGCTCTATTGCCACACATCCACTTGAAGGTTCCATTTGGAATATTGGGAAGACCAATAGGAAGGACTTGACGACCTTTGGGGGTATCCTGGAACTGTAGTAACATTGAAGAATGGGAACAAAGAAACAATGTATAGTGAGACAGCATATATCTTTCATATTTGGAGCCTGTTTTCTAGTGGGTTTTTTTGTGATGTATTTTCACATTATGGGGACCTCAAGAAATAAATTGAGAACATTCTTTTGCAAATTCCTTGGTTTAGAAAACAAATTGTCAACTTTTTGAAGAATTTGGGGGAATTCTTTTTGTTGCATTTCAACCGAGTTTTTAGTTTGAGGTCAAGGTCTTTCACCAATTCTCTATTGTTTGGATGATTGTGTCTAAACTCATTGCAAATTAATGCTTTATCTTTCTACTAATGATGCTACATCAAGAGGGGAAAAAAAATCAAACAAACTGATGTTATGTCGGCCATACAAATTATAAAGTCAGCAGGTAGGCCTATCATGGAACATTTGCATCTATTTAGGGAATTTGAATTGGAACTTTGAGAGCATCAATCCAACTTGCACTATGAAAGCCCCTCTTGTGCAACCCCCTTCAAAACCCAGTTAACAAGCAGCTTGGTAATGACATCTATGATCAAGTAAGTACCAATATTGTCCTATAACTAAGTACCAATATTGTCCTATCATGTGCAAAATAGCCAAAAGTGGGGAAACTCCAAATCGCAAATTTGCAGCTCTGTCAAGGACTACTTAAAATAAAACACCCAGGGGTCTGAAACAAAAAAATATTAAAAAGGGGGAAAAAAAGGTTTGCAGTTTTTTCTTAGCTGCTTAGCTGCAAAATGAAACACAAATTGTGGTGAATAAGTAGCTTTGGAACTGCTTCAAGGACCAAAACAGCAAAGAACAAACCGTGTAAGCTGAGGTGCAGTTTTTTTTTCTGAGGTGCTTAGCTTGCAAAAGAGACAGCGATGGGTTAATAAGTAGCTTTGAAACTGCTTTGTAACCACAGAATTAGACTAAGAATAGTGTTAGAGCAGGGAGGGAATCAGGCCATAACCCTTGTTTGCATACAGACAGGGTTAAAAAAAGAGTGAGCAAAATTGCGCGAGCGTTGAGTGTGGGCTTCTTTCGCCACCCCTCACGCGTATTTGCGCAGGCTCGGCGTTCTGGTTGTCCGTGGTTTTGGATCACTTGTGGTGAGTGTTTTTGCTTTTTGCAGAAGGATGAGGAGCTCGGCGGTGGACATGGCAGCTCTACTACTTACACCCCCATAGTCTCTCATCATCATCAGCAGCAGCAGCTCGGGTATTAATCGGATCGACTCTTCACAGTCGAGGCGCGAGCTGCAAGCTTGAGTTCTCGAACTCTAGCTGCTTGGCTAGCCGATCAGACGTTACTGAGTCCACGTTGTTGTTGTTGTTGTTAGCATGTGAGATCATTAGCAGCTTGTCAGTATGTAATACTACCGGCCGGCTTCTGTTTTGTCGTCAGTTCGTTCAGTACTTTTCGAGATCCATTCGCTGCAGCTGCTGGGTTGCTTGTTTTGTTGGGGAAGTAGAAGAAGAAGAAGAAGAAATCTAAGATTTGCTCCAGTGCCGCTCGATCTGATCTTGACCAACGTAAAGCAGTTGAGAGTGAACTTCTGGTATCATGGGGGATGTTAATGATTACGAAAGGCCTTTGGGTGGAGAGTACTATGGAACGAGATCCAATGGAAGAAGACGTTGTTGCATTGCAATGGCTGTGGGGCTTCTAGCGACGGTGATCCTCATAATCGCTATCGCTGTGCCATTGTCTATGAAGCACAAATCCCAAGTGAATCAACCAACTGGCGCGGACGCAATCAGCGCGGCATGCGGCGCGACTCTGTTCCCTATCGTCTGCAATGAGACCATGGGGACCGGCAATGGTAACTTCACCACGAATTCAAGAGGCATGAGCACCTACGCTATCCAACTCGCGGGCAACGGCGTGAACCAGACGCTGTTCGCGGTGTTGGGTATCAACGCCAGTTCCAATCTCAACGTGACGGGAGCGGTAGACACTTGCCTGGAGACTCTCTCACTCGCAGGCTCTTACCTTGCATCGATCTACAACGACATACAGAATGAGACCGCAGTACTGGAAGACATTCAAGCAGCATTGTATGGAGCTTGGGAGTTGCACACCACTTGCGTAGACACGTTCGTGGAGTATGCTCCGGACTTCAGCGCCAACGTCTCAGCTCAGGGACAACAAGCAGATCAGCTCCTCAGCAATGCCGGTTCCTTGCTGAACGCCTTGGTTACATTCGGAAACGACTTGACACAGTGGAAACCCACGCTTTACGGTCTTCCCGACGGCCTCAACTTCTCAAGCATCGTCAGCAGCATTCCTTCATCAGTCGAGAACGCCTTCCACAACCTCACTGGAGGTGGGAATCGGAGACTACTCTCGAATCCGGATCTTATTCCTGAAACCGAGGAGGATTTGAACCAGCCGCCACGGTGGTTGAATCCCAGCGACAGAAGGTTGCTGGCTGGATCTCCCTCCTTCTACAACGCCGTCGTAGCCAAAGATGGATCCGGACACTACAAAACAATTCAAGCTGCGATCAGTGCCGCTCCCAAAAACAAACAAACAAGATGGGTGATCTGGGTCAAGACTGGTGTCTACTATGAGAATGTCGTTGTTCAAGGCGGTTCCATCAACCTCTTCCTCATCGGCGACGGCATCGGCAAAACCGTGATCAGTGGAAACAGAAACGTGGGTTGCAACTGTGGGATGACCACTTTCCTGTCGGCCACTCTTGGTACGTACTTCCTTCAGCTCTTGACTGCTGTGGTCTCACTAGCTCGTTGCAGGAAACCCATTCTTGATATGTGTACGTCGTGGAGGAGAAGCAGCATCCTGGAAAACAAAGATAGTTTGTCCAAATTTGCAGCTTTTGTCTACAGTATGTGGCCGTGCACTGGAAATCTTGGAAGAGATACAGCAGTCAAACCCAGTGGATCAACTGGAAGACTGCTGTGAACGTGGAAAATTGACAGTCAAATCGTATTTATCTCTCTTTCTGATTGGCTACATAATTGGATTGGTCTAAGTGGCTTGCTATTACTGATCTCCGACCTATTTGCAATCCCAGTTTCAGTTTTATGGGTGGGGTTGGAAAAAAATATGTAATTAAAACTTGAATGTGAGAAACATTTTTTGCAGTTTCACATACTGAGCACCGCTGGAGATGCTCTAAGATCATATGCCCTGCACATGTGGATCAAGCTAGCTAATTGAGATCTATAGTTGTGAATTTTCTGTTTTAATTTTTTTTTTGTGTGCAGCAATTTCTGGACCTGGGTTCATGATGAAAGGCATCACAGTGAGGAACACAGCAGGAGCCAAAATGTTTCAAGCTGTTGCACTGAGAGTGAGTGCCGACAAAACGGCGTTTTTCCAATGCTCTTTCGAAGCCTACCAAGATACGCTGTACGCCAATGCATTCCGCCAGTACTACAGCGAGTGCATGATCCTCGGGACAGTGGATTTCATCTTCGGCAACGCCGCCGCTGTGTTCCAGAACTGTGATATCCTTGCGCAAACCGGTATTGTGGGACAGCAGAACACTTACACAGCTCAAGGAAGGACCAGTCCTGTGACGAATACCGGTATCTCATTCCAGAACTGCTATTTCGACGGCACTCAAGCCCTTCATGCTCAGTCCACCATCTTCCTCACGTATCTGGGTCGCCCCTGGAAAGAATACGCGGTGTGCGTCCATTTGAAATCCAACTTGGGTACCGTCGTCAACCCGGCTGGCTGGCTCTACTGGAACTTCACCAACTTCGGTTTGTACACTTCGTTTTTCGCCGAGTACCAGAGTATTGGTCCCGGCGCCAAGGGACCCCGAGTGTCGTGGTCGCACCAAATTACCAACCCGGCTATCGCTGATCGTTACCAGGCCAATGCTTTCATCCAAGGCAACACATGGGTACCTGCCACCGGTTTTCCTTACACTGCCATCCTCTGATCATCATCTTCCCTCTTCTTCACTCAACTCCAACTTCCCTGGATAAAGTTCCAGCATTCCTCGACAATAATCTTTCCGGAGGCAAGTAGTGAAAATTTCCTTCCTAGACTCAACTTCAACGTCATTCATATGTTTTATTCGAGCATTCATTCCTCCTAGCCAATAATAATAATAAGACTCCGGGGGATTCAAAGTAAGTTATTGTTCATATTTTGTTGGATGCTTTGCCCCTCCGGGTAGAGACATTGCCAAAGTTTGGTATCCTTTATATTCAATCTAGGGTCATGCATGTGAAGTCCAGTCTAGAAACATTTCCAGCATAACCAGCAAGGATCCAATTGGGCTTCACCATGGTAACCACCATGTGTTTCCAATTTAGTATAGATATGTTGATTATTTATCATCCTTATAAATGTCATTGAAATGGCAGAGCCATCATGCGAAGAGCCTCTTGTCCCATCTTCGGCATGGTTCTATGCTTTAGCGCTTGTCTGCATGAGTACGTAATATATACTTAGAGCTCGTGTTATGGGTTTTCTGACTTTGTACTTGGCTAATGAATTTTGTTTCCATGTGTTTTGATTTGGCTGCACTTGTGCAGATGTGTTTTTTCCAACAAAGGTGCTGCAGTTCTTTAGCCCCCCCTGTGTTTCTATCAACTCAACTTTGTTTTCTCTGGGGAGACGATGGATTCAAAACGGGAATAAATTAATTTTTTTCAGAAGTTCAGAAACTAGGTACAGTTCTGATTGTGCTAAAGCTGAAAGCTTCTTCTTTTGCACAAGAAGTACTTGCTGGAGCTGTTGCTTTTTCATGGGTAGAAAATATTCCACTAAAAAGAAGCTGTGTTCAAAATTTGGAATCTAGATTTAGAGATAGGAGGAAGCTGTGTTTTACCCCCCATTCTTTTGTTATATGATTTTTCATAAAGGATCTGCTGGTGGATAGCTAAGCTGAACACTTTGGGTCTTTCACAAACTTTATTCAATAAAATTTCCAATTCTGATTCAATCTGCCATTTCATTCCGAACTTAATATGGATGTATCTATGTCATGGTATGCTAAAGAGGTTTTTTTTTGTAAATGGGCATTGGATGCAGTCTTCACATATTTTCCTCCCTTTTAAAGTCTTTGTTCATGTTTCTGTATTTGTGTCTAAAGTAGAAGTCCACAGCTCTGTGCAGGTACTTTAGACAGTACTTTATTCTCTTGTATTCTAGTGGTCATTGCTATAAGCCAAGCAGCTTTTAAGGATTACTGTTTCACTTTCAAATCAAATTCTCTATTGGTCAATGCATCAGAAATAGTGCATGCAAAATCTGGAGTCTCCACCATGAAAGTTATGAACAAAATTCATCTGTTGTCCATGAGACAGATTTGATGAAATAAAAGGACTTAACACATCCTCAGCAGCCCAAGGACCAACAGATACGAGACCAGAAACAAACTTCATAAAATCTTGTACATCAATGTACCTTCCTTCACTTTGTGATCATCTCTGCTGAAGATTGGAATTTAAAGACCTTTCTGCAATTCACATTAGGCAACTGGCTCCACGAAGAGATGATAAGATGAGGCACACAACTTCAAAACTACCAACTCTGTACTCAGCCATATGCCACTAGGGAAGAAAAAAAGGAATCAGCAAAATTGTGTACCCCTGTTGTTTCTCTGTAGCACTTGTCAACTTGTATAGGACAATGCCATCTCAGATACTTTGACATTCTTGGAGAGTGGTTGCTTGGTGAAGGGCCATTTTGCAAGCTCTGATTTTGTTTTTGCTCATGAATCTGTTGATTCAGATCTTGCCTTTAGCAGGTCAGCTTCAAGCCCTTCACAGACTACATTGGACGTCCCTCTTTCCTTCTGCAGGTTTACAATTTGAATCTGAAGTTCCTCAGTGTTCGTCTCAGCATTAGACATAGTGGCTTGCACCTTCTGAACATTTGACCTTGCAGTTCTCAGCTCCTCTTCAAGAGAATCTCTCACATTACTCGATGCCAACATTCCAATATGCAGTGCTGCAGGACAAGGCCATTCCTTAAGAAAATAGGACAACTGCTCAAATTTCTTCAATGCCATAAATACTTCACATTACAATCCACCTCATAACTATTATCTGTGTTCATTAACTGTTGAGAATAGAAGCAATTCACCAAGGTTTCCATCACAACCATCCATACCTTCACTTTGCTTCTTAGAAACCTGAGCAGCCTCAAGCTGCTTTGTTCTTTGCAAGTTGTAGCTCATCTTGTAAACCCAAGACAGTGGCCTCCAGGCTCATCACCTCTGCAGCAAACTCGTTTGTCTGAGTATCTTGAAGCTCCTGGGCTAGGGACCTTGCTACCTTCAACTCCTCTTCAAGAGACTCTATCTTAACTATTTGACACCTTCAATTCAACAGAAAATGCTCCAAAACCATTCACTCAAATTCACAGATGCTCCAGGAGCATGGAGGAACATGAAATTCAATGCTTGAGTAGGACTTTTCCAGACATTATAACAATGGAACTATATGACCAGTCATTTGTCCTATCACCTTAAGCTTCAGTCAAACCATCAGCACTGCCTGTGACTAATGGATGCTTCTATGAGTTGCTTACCAGCTTTACACTATTTGCCTCATCCTCAGCTTTGGAAAGTGCACCTGACAGTTGCTCCAACTGCTGCCTGAGCAACTCCTACTCTATATTCAATTGCTCTGTCTCCCAATCTCTTTCTCTAGAGCTTCCATCCTTGATTTAATAACAGAGGCATTGCTATCAGCTTCCTTTGTTAAGCGCAAAGTTAGCGTGTCATTAACACCTTTACTTAGGTCTTTCCCCCTTATCCCCTTGAAGTTGGTCAAAAGGGGGAATCACATTTTATCACTCAACTTCTACTCCCCTTAATCCTTAGTTCTACCCTAATAGGTTCCCACTAATTCCAAGACACCCTCTCCCCCTCTTCTAGCAATTATTTTCCCTCTCTCTCTCTTAGAGTTTCTTCTCCTATCAGGCTGTAGATAACAACCCTACTTCTCCTTCTAGCAATTCCTTTTCTTTAGGTTTTTCGATTATAGTTTCCCTTTTTTTGGCTACAACAAATAGTGAACCTTTCTTTCTTTACCAACTCTTCTCTTAACTCATTTCACCAGCTACAATCCTAATCTAGACATACACCTTCCACCCTCAACATCAATTTTCATACAATCCAACAAGTTCTTGCACACACAGTCCTTACATTTTCAAGAACAAGGAATAATACATTGATTAAAGTTCTCGTATTCCCAAGTCTAGCTCCTAACAGTCTCCTAGTATTGATCTCTTTACAATCTTCCATTACCACACTTCCTAGCTCTACAACTATTAACACTTCAAAAAAGTTCTTACCTTACACAAAATGATCTTTTCACATATTCTCTCCTTTTCCATTCTTTTCCAAAAGCAGCCCCTATCTTCCTACTCCTACACTAACCACAACACCCCCAAAACAGAACTGTTTTTTCCCTTTTCTATTCCTATTTCCTTACTCAAGCAATAGGTTCAATACCTCTCCTTTGCCTCCCCTTGAGCAACCACCACCCCACCACTTCATGATCTTGCCTCCAATTCCTAGGACGCACATTGATTAAACTACATCTTGACAGGCTTGCTTCTTCATGATGCTCCAACCTCTATCCTTTCCCACCTCTCTCACCTTCTTATGATGCCCCACAACATCAACCCCCATCCTTACAAACATCATCATCATTCCTTCCTTCTCACATTCCTTTGTGTCCCACGCATTTAGGAAATAGGAAAGGAGATCAACAACAACTATCTCTCTTCATAGCTCCATAGAATCACCATCCTCACTTTCTTGACTTACCCCTAATTGTTAGAAGTTTCTAGGAAGTTCACCCCCCTTGTCCAAACCTTTTTATCCAATAGGTTTGGTTCAATTGGACTAGGATAAGGCATCCATCCTTATCCTAATCCAAACAACCTACTCTTTCCATTAACTTAACCAGGCCATCCACCCATCTAGTCTTACAAGAATAAGGTCAAAGGTACTAACCTAACCCCTTAAACCTTCTGGTTAACCCCAAAACTTCCCTAGACACCTTATACTTTCTAATCAAAATTGGGTCAAGTTAACTTTGGCCCAGCATCCTCAATATGTGATAATAAGTTAACAACTTCTGCACTCAATTCAAAGACAATAACTTTCATTAACAGACTTAAAATCTTTCTTTTCCATTATTAAAGCATTGTCTTTCCTAAGCTTCGAAACCTCCTCCTTTAAATTTGCATCAATTTCCTCCTCAAAGACATGTACTTTATTTTCAATTTCTTGGACCTTGTTCGTGTGCTCCAATTTGAGAATATTGATTTCTTTCCATGTTTCTTTTGCTTGTTGAAAATCATTCAGAAGTTCAAGTGAACTGACCCTCAATCCCCTTCATGATCACACCACTAAAGCAATAGTTAATACTAATTGCACCAAAATACATTCTCTAGGAAAGTAGTGGCAAGGTCAAAATGTGCTTATAATAGGTGCAGCATAGGACAAGGATTCACCATAATCTAATGTTCTTAATCCTTACCTTTGAATTGGCAACCATTGCCACTCTGTCTCCTTCATCAAGTTGAATAGAGGACTCATCAAGGTTTATACTTTACCTTGACACAACAACTTCCAAGTTTTTATTTTTGTGAGACATGGAGTCTTCTACCTTAATCAATGTAGCTAACTCACTATTCAACCTTGAAACCTCCTTCCTCAACAAAGATTTTTTTTTTTTTTGACACATGTTGTTTATTTGTTAGTTCTTGCACCTGGTTTGCATGCTCTACTTTAAGAGCAACAATTATTTCATTTGCTTCTTTTGCATGTGGGTGATTGCCCAAATATCAGTTCCTAGGACCTTCACTTTGATTACAAAACATGGTGTAGAAACAAAATTTAATCATAAAACGTAGCATCATGCAAAATCAAATACATATCAGTTACATAGAAAATTAGCTCAGATATCATACTTGGAGATTTCATGGTCATGACTTTCAAAAGCCTCCCAAAATCCCACGACATTAGTTGTCAACAAGGCCTACTTTTTACCTCTATTTTGGTAGACAAGGCCAATTTGTTGGCATCCTCAATTTGGGTTGATGACATAGCAAAGGTCTACTGCCAACTTGGAGGCACCAACTTCCAAGTCTCTTTTCTCAAGATCAAGGGAGTTTTTTGCTTGAATTAGTGCACCAATATCATTGCTTAGCCTATTAACCTCTTTTTACTTCAGTGTACATTGTGCTTCCTTTGACACACTTATTCTATCGGCAAGTTCTTGCACCTCATTGGAATGATCTTTTTTAAGAGCAAAAGTCAACCTTGTAGACTTTCTTCATCCTGTAGTTGATCACAAGAAAAAGTATGGCACTATATGAGAATAATCAATATCATGAGATAGTTGGAATTAAGTTCTTGCAATAAATAATAACCTTTATCCACATAGATATAATAGAAAAGAAATAGAACATTCTTATATTAGTCATTCACACATAAGTGCATGAAAACACCGTGTAACAAGTTTGTAACTTTAGGGTTTTGAGTGAAAATGGTTTTAGGGTTTTTCAAGGAAGCATGTATTTTTTTCTGTTGGCAACTAGTAATGTTTACTCTCAACGACATGGAAACAAGGAAGAGCACTGAATGGAGATGCGATGGTTTCTATGGCATTGAAATATTTGTGTTGTTTTGTTCTATTTGGGATGTGTGTGTTGTTACTGGACGAAGGATGACCATGTGGCAAGGGAGCTACCAAATGAAGTGCACTCGATGCAAATCTTGTGGTACAGTAGTGGAAGGATGAGTAGTAGAACAAATAAGTAGTGTGGTTTTGGCTTTTAGATACAGGGAGGTTGTTCAAGACTTGTTTTTAGATTTTTGTCTTGAATTGAAATACAGAAAAATCCGTCGTGCAATGTACTCAGGAAGGCAAAAATTCTATTTAAAGGTTGGTTTTAATGGTTGATAAGGGGAATGATGAAAAGGTTAGAGGTCTCAAGAGTAGCTAGAAATTCTTCTCAAAGTGTGTGTTTGGGTTGATTTGTATGTGGATTTTGTTGGATTGCATTTCATGAAAGAGCACCCTGATTTTTGGGAACTTTGAAGAACTACAATAGTCCATTGAAGTTACGGGGTGAATCATACAAAGGAAGATTGTGGGTCTTTGTAAGACTTTTGAAGTAGTCACTAGGGGAAGTGGATATGTGTTATCTTCCTGTTTTTATGCTTTGTCAAGAGAAGAGATGGTGTCAAGAGCATTGGATTATGTGATCTATGTGAGCTGAGGGATTTATGTCATTGAATGTAAACGGGAACTTGAGTTCCCGTGGAAGTCCAATGTGGTCCTAGGTTCATGTGGTATGAAAAATTTGAGAAGAAGAAAAAAGACCATGGGGCTCAAGAGAGAGAGAGATCAAAGCGATCTGAAACCCTTAGAAACCTCAAGCCTCTCTTTGATGAAGAAGGCAGTGTCTTATGTGGTTACTGGACAGAACTTAGGTGAACCCTGGATCACGCCAGTGTGAAACTTTGAGAATGTATTTGCCATTCAATATGTATATGATTTGTGTTCTATTTGTCTTGCGTCCTAGTTTTTTGGTGTCACAACCAAACAATTGACATATTCTCACCCTTGACTTGGCAGCCAAGGCCATTTTCTATAGATCATCAATTTCAAAGTCCAAAGCCTTTTTCTCAAGAGCTAAGGAGCTCCTCTCCTTAACTAATGCAGCCATCTCTTGGCTCATATTTGAAATTTCCTCCTTCATTATGACATTCTTTTCCTGCAATTGATTTGTTCTGTTGGTGAGTTCTGTCAACTTGCTAACATGCTCCCTCTTGAGAGCAGCATTAAGTTCCTGTGCTTCATTCACTACTCACAAGTTATAGTGCTATATTTGACTATACAGACTCTACAATCCAACAGAACTACCTCCAAATCTTCAGTTTTGAATAGCTCCATATTAAATGTGTGCTCACCATTGACTTAGCAGCTAAGGCCATTTTCTCTGCATTAGCAATGGTGCATGACAATGCAGCAAGTTCTGAAATCATTTTGGAGAGAAACGAGATCCTTCTCTTCAATCAGTGCAGCCCTCTCTTGGTTCAACTTCAAGACTTCCACCCTTAGTAAAGTGTTCTCTTCCTCTACAACATGTGTTTTGTCAAAAATTTCTTCATTTGGTTCACGTGCTCAATCTTGAGGGCAGCAATTTCCTCCTGTGCTTCTTTGGCCTACATATAACCATCAGAAATTTGGATTACTTGAGATTCATAACCATCAAATTGAGAATGATATAAACAGCATAGGACCCATTCACAGATTACAGTGCAATGCTTCAACAAATGATCAAAAAGCTCTGAAATAATATGCCAGCAGGTTGCTTACCACATTGAGCTCTTCCTCTATCTGCAACACCTTGTTTGTAGGAGATTCTCTGTGGGTTCGCAGACTTGCCACTTGCTTCACCAATTTGTCATTCAAGTTATGTAACATTGCCAACTTTTGCTCTTCTGTGAGTGGGGTCCAGGGAGTTCTGGGGCAGCCCAAAATTTCTTTACTGTCACCATTACGGGGCCTTGAATCCCTATGTGAAGGAGAGACAACTGGTTTCTCTGCTCCAGCAGCCACAAAAGTGAGCTGCATGGTCCATACGTAGCTTGGAATAATGTTCACTAAGCGACACATCCACCAGGACTCAACAGAGCAGCTCATCTAATGTTCTACTTCACAGATCTAGAAAAATAAGCAACAAAGCAAATCGTCCATGTGAAAAGAACAGTGTCCAGGAACCTAAAATCTTCCTGCAGCTCAAATATATCAACCTTCCAGCACGAGCCTTGTGTCCTGAGTGTTTGTACATGGGACTTCAAGTCGATATTCTAGTTTCCTGGATCAAGGCAATGTGCTCTACAATCGGAGAGAAATTTTATATATCTGCTTCGACAGTCCGAGACTCCAGTGTCCTCAATAACTGGTAGCCAAAAATGCACAATTACTTCAAAATGCAGTAAAAGATAGAACAAAAAAACCTCGCTAACAGTACTTACATGCAGGTAGTAAAGCACGAGAGTTCAAAAACACAGTCCCGCCAAAAACAAAAGCGCATGAAACCAAAGTCGAGACAGAATTCTCACCCGAAAACCGACCTTAAACCCTCGAAGCCGACACCTAGCAGATTCTTAAGCTTCAAAAGATACACGCAGGATAAAAAAACTTGAGAAAGGTGGCTTCTGAAGCTTCGGCCCTTCGTGAGCTTCAAAAACTTAAGGAAAACTCCTGCATGAATTGATTCCGTAGACCAATACATGGAGCAAATAGCGACCAAAAACTGCGAGAAAGAACCCGAAAGAAAGAACTTGAAAAGGGGTATGGAACGAGACGGGTAGGGCACGCTTAGGCAGGGAAGAGCAGACGGGACAGCAGCGTAACTGAGAAGCAGATGTTTGTGGCGATGGTGCGATCGTCGTAGTGCGCGTCACGAGGGAGCGAGAAGATGACGGAATCGTAGACTTTAAATACTAGGGTTTTGTCAACTACCCTCAAATCTCAGGCCCTCGAAACCTCTTGACATCTGGATTTTAAAGGCCAATCTTGAGGCGCTTCTTTATAATTCCATTGACGAGAAATTTTGAGGAGGTGAGAGGAATTAGATTATGCATTTAATCTTTCGGACAATCATCCTTGGACAATTGATTTTGCATTTTTTTTTAAAAATGGTTACCCTTGCACAATTCTAGAGATAACTATTTCATTTTTTAGTCTAATTACCTCACTTTTTTTCTAATAACTATTTTTTTTATTAGCTTTCTTCTTAATTATCTCACTTTTTTCTCTACCCACCATGAATACGAAATGACAAATTAACATATGTCTTCTCATGATCATGATATTTATATTAATTTAAATTCAATTTGACATTAACATGGATAATGATGAGCTATTGGAAATCATAAGGGGGAACATAAGAAGGAAAAATTAAATAATACAGAATTGATTGTCACCGGTAGTGCAAGGCAACATGGAGTCCAAGTTTAATTAGGCCCCAAAAAGTTCTTGTGCACAATAGTAAAGCCAGAATTGTACACAAGAAGTTTTGGGTCGATGAGGCTGATGCTTTGATACCCAAGTCAATATCTTAGAGTAATTACTAGTAGGGCCACACTGGACTTTGTTTCAGAATGGACACCATCATGTCCAGCAAAATGTCATGCACTTTTGGAAAAATCAAATTTTGATGTTGGGATTGGCATCTGAAGGCGCATGAGTCTCTAAATGTCCCCTTCCCATGTTAAGGATTTCCAGGTTTTGGACCCAAAAATATGGGCAAGCTCTTAGAACAATAGTTATCATGTTCTTCCCTCATGTAAGCAAATTTGCTGGAGCCTTGCCAATGTAAAGTACTGCAAGGCTGATTTACTTCGATGGCAGAAAGTCTGCATGCAAATGGTGGAAGGTCTCATCCACTAACCAATGCAACTTCCATGCAGGGATGCGCTTTCAAAATACAAAGAAATAAACCTTGTAGTACTTTATGAATCAATAAGGTAATGGACATTAGACATTCACTTTGCAAATGGATCAAATTGTCTGTCACCAAGTTGGATCTACCAAAAAAGGAGGGTCCTATAAGCCTGCTTCCATCAATCCTCAAACTCTCTTCAAAAGAAATAGAACATCAACAATACAAAACAATCTTTCCACACATTAACAACTATGGAAAGATGACACCAATTCTATCAATGGTCAATCAACTTTGGAAATGAGAACTTGGCTAGTGCATGTAACCTACTGAAGATTCCAAGGTTGGCATGAACAAGGTTGAACCCCGTTCACCAATCTCAGCATTTCGTTCAATACAGAGCGCAATATGTTCATGCCTCTAAACCTAAAAGAATCCTCAAACAGAAGGGAAAGCCACAAATAGCAGGAGATTTTCAAAATCATCATACCATCATAAACACAGCCAGAGGGAACCAGCACCCACTAGCACATCATAAAGGATGGATGGTAAGTGGCCAGTTCCCTGGCTGACCATGATGGTTAGCTCGGTTGACTTTTCTATTGCCTATCTACTAGTAGAATCCCACACTCAATTTACATTGACTCCAATGTTAACTCTGTAAGCTAGTAGATGTATTTCAGCAACAGAGCCCACCTTGACACAAGCAGTAGTCACTAGACAAACTTCAAAGAGGCTCTTACTACAACTGCCAATGGGGCCTCATTTGTCTCTGAGCTATTTTAGCAAAAATAAACTCATAGTAGTACTTCTGGAATGGGTTGAACTGTTATGCACTAAGCTACTTGGCCAATGGATACTGATCAAGTCAAAGCACCATCTCTCTATCAAAGCTCAGGAACTTTTCTGCAAGGCAATGCATAACCTCTCTCAGTTCAAATCAAAGCGACGCATAAACTCTCTCCGGTACCAATCATGGCTTATAGTCTCTCTCTGATAGGAAGGTGGCTTGCTAGGAAAGCTGAATGTATCAATTGGGCGCAGTGCACTTGTTTCATCATCGAATTTTCCACCAATCAGGGCTATAGTCTATCTCTGATAGGAAGGTGGCTCTAGGAAAGATGAATGCATCAATTGGGCGCACTGCACTTGTTTCATCATCGAATTTTCCAAGATCACGCTTCCATACTTTGCCATGGAGCTGAAACTTGCGTGTTTGCAGTGTCCTGCATTATTAGGCACCATATTGAAAGCACAATTGAGTACCATACCTATTGTATGTCTAGCTCATGAAAACAAGCGGCCAATCACATAATGGGTCTGCCCCTTATGGCAAGTTCATTAAACCAGCAACAGTTGAAATATGGGAATCTTCCACATGACCTCCCAAAGAAATGAACTCGTGTAGTTAACACTAACACCTGGTGAACACTCCTCAAAATGTGGGACCAAATGGAACTCTGCATTGTTCTGTAGTCTCCTCCTTACTGGGAAAGCAAGAATATATAAATAAAGAAAATTTGAGCTTGTCAACAATTTCTAGGATTTCACACAAGAGAGGGATTGAACATGTAACACCTGTGGTTGCGGGGTCTGTAGTTTGCTCGATCAATTCCTGCATGGCTCGCCTTAGACCCCCATGTCGACGCACCGGGCAAGACCACCTGCATATTGCAATCCTTTGTTGCATGGCCCATATTCTGACTACAATTGTTGTGGATGCTTACTCCATCAACAAACCCATCCACTTGCAATTCCCTGCATCATTGGTCACCATGTGTGAACTACAACTGAATGTTGTATTGTATGTCTAGTTGCTGGAGAATAATAGTTCGAAATCTGGAACTTGTCAACAACTACTGTAGGGTTTTGTAGGATTTCACAAAAGATGGGTCAACCTGCGGTCGCTTATACTGGATGCGTCATTGGACGGGTGAGCACTTGCACGGGTCACATTCAACCCTTCCGATGCACCCACGACCTTCGGCGATCGCTGCGACTTCTTCTTGCGATTCTTTTTAGCGTGTCCTGTATTCCGGCTACAGTTCAACTCCTGCAAATGAGGCCCCCGGCATAACTGGTGAAATAGGTCTGAACCGTACGAAAACTCTTACTCCCTAGAAAATTGCAAATAGATATTGGCGTATTAGACTAATTTGTTAGAAATCAACATCAATATCCTCGAAGGATCTTATAAGAAACCTTTTGCAAATCGGAGACAAAGTCTGTTGGTTGCGGCACTGGCTTTCGATCTTCGATATTTGAATTCTTGCAGTCTGTCGAGTTCTCCTCGGCCTTGACGCTCTCCGTCAAGTTTGACATCGAGCTAGCAATCAAGATCTCCAACCTACGGTCGGTTAAACCGGATTCATCATTGGAAGGGTGAGCACTTGCACGGCTCACATTCAAACCTGCCGATGCATCCACGACCTTCGGCGATGGCTGCGACTTCTTCTTGCGATTCTTTTTAGCATGTCCTGTATTCCGGCTACAGCTCAACTCCTGCAAATGAGACCCCGGTATAATTGGTGAAATAGGTCTGAACCATTCGACAACTCTCACTCCCGAGAAAATTGCAAACAGATATGGCTTATTAGACGAATTTGTTAGAAATCAACATCAACATCCTCGAAGGATCATATAAGAAACCTTTTGCAAATCGGAGACAAAGCCTGTTGGTTGCGGCACTGGCTTTCGATCTTCGATATTTGAATTCTTGCAGTCTGTCGAGTTCTTCTCGGCCTTCACGCTTATACCGGATTCGTCATTGGAAGGATGAGCGCTTGCACGGCTCATATTTAACCCTGCCGATGCACCCAAGACGTTCGGCGATGGCTGCGACTTCTTCTTGCGATTCTCTTTAGCTTGTCCTGTATTCCGGCTACAGTCCAACTCCTGCAAATGAGACCCCCAGCATAACTGGTGAAATAGGTCTAAACAATACAAGAACTCTCAATCCCGAGAAAATTGCAAATAGATATATTGGCCTATTAGACTAATTCATTAGGAATAAACATCAGCGTCCTCGGAGGATCAGATAAGACACCTTTTGCAAATCGCGCGTTGGAGGATCGGAGACAGACCCTGTTGGTTGCGGCGCTGGCCTTCGATCCTTGAGCTTTGATTTCTTGCAGTCTGTCGAGTTCTCCTCGGCTTTCAAGCTTTCTGTCAAGTTTTCCATCGACCTAGCAATCAAGATCTCCAACCTCTCCATCAATCCCTCTGTCATGACCTAGATCGTGGGCCTTGTTTCCCAATTGTAAGAATTGCTTGAAATTATGTAGGAGTCTTCGCGACCAAGGTCTTGAACATGAACTCACACGCAATTGGTTGCCAAGACGAGCGTAAGAAACGGACATCGATCAACGAGAGCTCTGATTTCACAAATATGTTGTTGTGCACCGTTGTATGACAGTTCTGAAATTTTGCGTGACAACAACCAAACTGCTTCTGCTGCTAATGCAGCATCTCTCCACGACCAAACTCGTTGTGCCTCTCTTCAGTGACCTAAAGTGCACAATGTTAGCTTGGATGCGTATTGCGTGTGCAACAAGAATGCCAAAAGTTGTGGGCCCGAGACCCAAGTGAACCAGGTAAGCTCTAATGGAGGCACCAATTGATATGGATCATGGATCCCCTTGAGTCTTGTTACGTTCTAAAAATGTTGTAGACAACAGTCCTTGTGGGTCCGGTTCTACCAAGGAAGCAGGCCACCTGAAAGAATCGTTATGGATTTGCGGTAGCGGGGCTGAGGCACGGACCTACACACAATTAGCAATGGCGACGCAAATCTGCAGAGAAGGGAACTAGAAAACTTTGTTTCAGGAGAGCTCGGACAGATCCCAGATGTACGTGTAAAACACCGTCGATTTTTTTCCTTTGTATTTTGTATACCCTTACTGCCCTAAGATCGTCAGTTTTGGTGCCACCCAGTGTTTCTTTTAATGATTTTGTGGTGTAGCCAAAGTGGCCATCATCCAGAAAATGATTTAGCCAAATTTGGCTACATGCTAGATATGAAAGTAGAAAAAAAATCAGAATCCTTCTATATTCTTGGCTACCTACTCGAACTTATCATTAAAATCTGACGATTTGGAATTTATTTTTCTTTTGAGTTTGGGTCATTTTTTCCATGAAAAATCCTTTGTATAGGTCGAAATCATTTTTTTCAGGTCAAAATTTGGCGAAAATTCGCCAGTGAAAGAATCACTAGTGTCACCCTATCAGGGTAACTATCAGGGTAACTTCCAGCTATCAGAAGTTACCCACAAGATTGTTAGGATAACTTGCCAATGGTAGAATTTACCCACCAACTTGTTCATTTTCATTTTCTTTTTTTTAAACTGTACTTTACCAAAGAAAAAAATCTGCTTTACTTTAGGGTTTAAGGTTTGGATATAGGGCTTTGTGGATTTGAGGTCTCATAACCAAATGAGAACTTTTGAAATCATAATCCTAAATCCTAAATGTACCTAGAACCACATTCACTTCAACCTTAAACCCTATACCCAACAACCACAATGAGTTGGGAAAAATAAATTGAACCATACCAGAAGATTTTGAAATACTTTTTAAAAATTCAAAACCTTACCCAAAAAGATAACCACAGTTAATAATCAGGACCAAATAACATATAGAATAATCATGGGAAATCCCATTCCGAACAGTTTTGCTGGTCCATTGACAATAATCGGGTCATAACTGCCCCCAACTGCATCAACAAATGTTGTAGTTCAATGCAGTGGGTAAAGAGTGGTCCATTGCAAAAAAATCCACCATTATGCACATACAACATGAAATTCATATAACACACTTCTGAGCCCTTCAAGTCTGAGTCCAACAATCATCAAAACCGGGCATAACTTTAGTCAAAGGTGATTGTGAACACATGACACTACACAATGACCAAACATATTGCCCATGAGGTTGAAGTGAAAATCTTGCCCTAAAGCCATGATGATAAACCAAATCATCTTGTGAAATGCACAATGGCATTGCGTACAACAATTTACAAGAGTGCTTGGACCATAGATTAATTGAAGTCAATCTCACAAATCCACCATAAAAATGAAAGCACCATGTAAAGAATCATACTCTAGTTTCAATCAACAATTTTTCATATGTCAGCCTTTAACAAGAAGAGAAACAATCATGTACCCAAAAAATAACATAAAACTTGTTTGAATACTAACTTTATGCTTGAGCCAGAATGTAAAGAGTCGTTCCTGGACAAGTGGTGGATGGTGGCTTTCTGCATAGGACCTGTACACTTCTCATCCCATTGCTAATTTGTGAAGGCGAAAACTACTTATCATTATGCCTCTCCTCATCTTTTTTTTCTGGCACACAAGAGCAGACCCAACTGACGAGCTGTTGGCGAAGACCCCAAGTCAGGCCCATTAGAAGAGAGCCGGCAGGAATTTCACCTGCATGCCACTGGGTTTGAACCCAAGACTTTTCAAGTCGCAGAGTCTCAAAAGGGGCTATACCAGTGAGCCATCACCCCAGGGGCCACTCCTCATTTTTTGTACTTACCAACAATCCAACACTTTGCAATCCAAATTATCATAGACACCAGGATTCAGGACCTAGGTTTCCAAGCTAACAAAACGAATTCTTTTACAGTTCATTGCACTTAGCCATATAGCCTAGAGTAGTTCCATGTTGGCTTTGGCTGGATTTTGTTCCCTTTTGTTTCCATATGCACATGTCAAATGGCCACTTTACAAAGAATAAAACACAAATATACACAACACAAGACTTACAACAATGCTTAGTCTGGTTCAGTCCGTTGACCTACAATACTCTTTGGAGCCGGCACTTCAATCCTGTTCCAAATTCTTACACAGAAAATTGTGAACATGCCACATATCTGCAATCTCTGCTTCATAACTGTCAGGACATTAAAAGAAACAGTTGCAAAAAACATCCCAATGGGTAGTATTGCCATTAGGGTAGCTTGACTAAGTAGTAAGGACTCATCCAATGCCCAAAGTATAGCAGGAATGTGTTTCAAACCACTACATGAGTCACTTTGCAAAAGTGAGAAGGGCATGAGCATTCCTTGACAAGAAAAGACCACAAACTTAGGGTCATAGAACAAACTAGAGCAAATCAAGTCCAGGCACCAAGACCAACTTCTCTAATTGACAAGCCAAGAGTTGCAAATTCATTTCCATGTTCCAGACAGGAACCACCCCCACATAATTAAGCGTAGGTACATGTTGTTGCTTCTGTTCACCAGTTGGGGGTTGCACTCAAAGTCTTTTAACTTTTTTTGGGAAAGAACCATTTTGATTAGCCCATCACCAATTTTTGGAAACATTGGGCACTCCCCAAATTAAAGGCATAGGGGAACCTTCCCTTTGGCCCGCCCTTATAGTTTACATATATGAAATTTCAACTTTGGCCAAAGCATATGTGGTAAAACTAGTATGGTGCTATTGGGAACACATTGGCAACTCTTGGAATCCTTTGGGAACTTGATGAGAACCCCTTGGGAACACAATGGGAATAGACAAATAAACAAAAGATCCTTACCACCAATCCAAACTCAAAAGAAAACAAAGTGCACAAACCAATGTGCCAGAACCATATTGTCTATAGCTATTAGGTACACCTTGTACGTTAGTATATTGTGACTCATCTATCATGAGGGAAGGTTGTCGGTTTTGTTTGTAACATTGAGATCTCCCAAACAATAGCACCTCTTGCTACACTCTTCATATGGTCGGAAGGCTCTTGATGAGTAGGGGCACACCAAGTAAGTTTCATAATGTTTTGACTTCCAGTTGAGAAGTTATTGAATATTGAACAAGTTTTCTTATTGAGAATTTATTTAAACAAAAAATAAAAATTATAAGAGAATTTGTGCACATTCTTGGTATCGTTAAAAATTCCTTAATGAGCAGGATTTAATGAAGGTGATTTGGAGAGCTTTAGATCTAAGGTGTGGGAGATACTTAATTTTAAGTAAAATTTTATTAAAAATTCAATTAAACTACAAATTTTAGTTTTGGGAGGAAAATTTTGTTGGGTAACCAGTTAACACTTGTGGCAAAGCACAAGTTACACTTAGTATTAATTAGTTGTGGAGACTCCCAAAGTTCAATTGTGATGGGCATCTTTGGTCCATCACAAAAAGATTAATCAGGCTTAGGACACTCCCAACATAAATATGTTGTAATCTTCTCTTTTGAGCAGCTTACATAGGTTACAAGATTAGAACTGAAGGTAAAGGATATGAGATTAAAAAAAAGTGAGGAGTTATTGGGAACATATTGGGAACACAAAGGAAATTTCATGGGAACACATTGGGATCAAAAAGAAATCCATCACCTCCACCTTCTTCCCACAAGACAAAAAAAACCAGGACCCCTGGTTGCATGCTGCCTCACCTCATTGGTTGCAGCAAGAATTGCTTTTGTGTACTTATGTTCTTTGCCATTTTTGGCCGAGGCTAATGGAATGTGCTTTTGGGAACATCTTAGGGAACATTCTGAGAACTTGATTGGAACAAATTGGGAACAACCAGAGAACAAAAATTCCCCTCCCCCCCAAAAAAAAGCTAAGGCCTCTTATAAAGTTTTCTCATTGGCTACACAAAATTTCTATTTCCAAAATTGTTTATCACCATTTTTGGCCTGGGCTAATACCCCCATTATAAACTGGGGGCACTTATTGAACTGTTAGATCACGCAAGATAACTAAGAAAACAAATGTAGACCACCAATTTCAGCAATCCCATTGGGTTAAGGGAAAAAAGTCAAACCTACACATAACCCTCTTATGCTGAACATTGAAAGTAATGAGCCCTTTCTGCAATCTCCATCGGTCCTCTCAAATTCTCACAAGCTTATCAAACCACATTACACATTTAACTGTTAGTTCACTCGGGATAAGAATAACATGTGTCCAATTCTGCCACCTCGTTCAGATGAATTCCATTCCAACACAGAAGAGTTTTCTGAATCGGCTAACTCATTCAGATGACGGTTTTCGGTTTAGATCCACACGTGTCAGTATCTCGACGCTCCATGCTGCAGAATCGGCCCATAATGTTCTGGAACGAGCTCAGAATGTGCACCACGCCAAGTGCAGCACAACAGATTTGCTTGCTTACCTCTGCCTTCAGTAGCCGCTCTCTCTCTCTCTCTGCCTACCGCGCGCGCTTCGGCCAGGCTCCTCGACTCTGGAGCCGCGCGCGCCATTCTCGCAGCGTGATGGTCATGGCTTACATTTGCGGCAATCAAAGCAGCTGCATGTTAATGTGCGGTGGCTGTTCCGAGTCCATGACAAGTAGACTGTGCCGCAGCTTCCCAAGTGTCGTCCTCCAACGAGTTCTCAACGGGAAAAAGAACGACAAGTGTCGCTCGCCCATACCTTGCGTCCTTGGACTCTTGCACCAGTCCCTTGGCACCAATGCTCCATAAATCTAGACGGATGTCGTCCCATTGCGCTACTATTTACTGACTGTTGCATTCACAGTTGCAAGATTTATCACACGTTGTTTCAGTTTACTGCTTTTGAAAGGGTTTTTTGTTCGTTTCTCTTATATTTCTGCAGCTCGAGAATCTTACACGGCCTCGAGTTCTGAGTTTGTTTTCAAAGGAGCGACGACTTGTGCCAGCGATTTTGAACAGGTGACAAGATGCAGACTGTTAAAAATGCTGCCGCCACGACCAAGGAGAAGATTGGCAATGTGAATGCCAAGGTTGAGGAGAAGTTCGATAAGGCCAAAGCATCAACAGCTGAAAAGGTATTAGCTCTGCTGCAATATTCCATGTTTCCAAATCCGATCAGGAGACTGATGAGAGAGAGAGAGATTACTAGCCCGGCCACAGTAGTGCAGAGTAAATAATCTGTGTGGGTTCTGAGTTGTGAATTGAGAAATAAATGCGGAGATTTTGGTTTTGTTTCTAGTGTCTCAAGATTGACCAACATGAGGATTTTTGAAGTTTTATTTCATCAGACATGAGCTGCTGCTTTCTGAATAGAATACCTTGCGTGTGAATTTATACAGACGGACAAGGTAATGGCGCATGACAAGGCAGGCAAGGAAGAAGCGGCGCAAAGAAAGGACGTCAGGGAGTCGCAGGCGGAGCAGGCCAAGGACCAGAAGAAGTTGGACAATCTGAATGAAAAACAAGCCAACAAGCAAGATATCAACGTCCGTCATGAAGTTGGCAAAGATGCTGCAGCCAAGGCCTACAATGAAGGTTACGAAAACCCGGAAAGCAAAACTGCAGGTGAGTTTTTATCATACCCACTGTCGAAAATAGTTTTCTGATCATATATGCAAATCATGTCATATGTTCCTTCCTTTAATTGTTCTTCAGTGTGGTGTTTTGCAAGTAAAAATATTTCTTGTCGTGGTGATGGTTTTGGCCGAAGAAGTATTCTGTTTGTGGGTGAAGAGTATTATGTTTTTGTGGTGCAACAAATAGTACTAAGGATGAATTTCTTTGCAATTTGGCAGTCACTGGAGCACAAGCGGGTTCCACTGTCCCAGCAGCAACAACTGGTGCACCCACTGTCTAATTCAGCTACAGCAGCTTCTACTCAGTTTGTATAGCATTGGTGAAAAGAAGTGGCTGGTGGTTTTTCAGATTTGGAATTAAGAGATGATTAAAGCATGAATGGTTTTTCTATCTTTTTTTTCTGCCTCCAACAGAAGGTCGGCGGGAGGGTTAGCTTATATACATAGCTACCTGCTTTTAAACTTTCTTTTACATGTATGGATAGCATTGGATAATTGGAAAAGTTTGATTATCCAGGCTTGAAGTCCTTGGATTGTGCTTTGTATGTTTAACAAGCATTCACACAAGCAGCTTCTATTTGAGTTTAATACTCTTGTTTCAATTGCTATGGAAATTTTGAGGATATGAAATTCGTTCCATCCTATTCCTCTCACTCTCTGCTTCCTAGCAGAGCTCTCTTTCCATGCCAAAAACCGGTTTCAGAGTTTTAAGTTAACAACAAAACATGTTGAATGAAATTTGAAAATGGTTGTTTACAAGTCTTAATTCAGCCCAGCCCGCAAATTCAGAACTTTGCAAATCACTTGCAGTTTGTTATCTTGATTATGCAGTGACAGTTGTACTTGACTATGCAGTATCTTGCCGGAGATGAATACTTACATGGTATGATATATCAGACTTGCCCACAAATCTGGATAAAGTCTGCAGGTTTGGTTGTATCGAAATTCTCATACTTGTTTTACCGCAGAAGATCATTAAATTTGGGCCAATTTGTGGGTGTGGTTGCTTCCAAACTCACATCCTTGCTAAATTTGCATGCTTGTTTTACTATTTGGTAAATAACATACTTCAGATGGAATCAAATCTGTTTGAGATTAAGCAACTGATACCACTGAGAAGTAACTGGTTTTTTTGTTATTTATCTATGCACCACGAACAGAAATGTGTATAAAGCTTTAAATAGTTTTACTAAGGCATTCCTAAATCAAATTTAAGCCACATAATGAAATGAACGTTTAAATTGTTTTGAGAAATCCTCTTCAGTAAACTAGCACTTAAAATGTTGGAAAAGCCTCATAGACTTGTGCCTAGGTGTGAGTGTGATCGTTCAGATTAATCAATGCAGTGCCTTGAATTTGTTTTAAAAGTTGCCTTCGATGTTGCATGTCTTTTGCACATGGCCCATTAAAGAGAGATGTAAATTTCAAGTAGCTTTTAATAAGAATTTGGAGCTTTTAACACATTTTTCTTTGATTTTACTGAGTGCACAAACCCTAACTTTGCAACCTCCTCCATCATAGTTGAATTACTTGTGCTACTTCTTTATTTAATTCAAGAAGTTTTTTCTAGAATTTTATGACTGGTAGGTGAAAAAGATTCGAAATACCACAAGCTTACATGTGTCAACCCTAAAACCTCATTACCCAAAGATTTACATGCAAAACAACCATCTGGTTGGGTTTCCTTGACAAAGCAGAGAGTAACAGGAGCTGACAACCTTGGCTTATCTCCACTTGTTTACATTTGGTGATTGAAAACATTATCCTCTTCCCTAAAATAAGGGAGAAATTTGGCCCTGATGTTTCAAATGAAATATGGTAATGAGTTTGAACTCATGACAACTGCCAGCTCACCCATGAAGCTTCTTGCTGCGATCCTTCTCCTTCAAAATGCTGATGAAGGGAGAATCTGGGATATCATAACCAGGCTGAACCAGCATCTACATTGGTACCTTCACCTTCTTATTGAATGATACCTCTTAGTGGCTATAATAAAGCAATTGATTCACATCAATGGGAGGCAGCAGCGGACTTTCTGTTGTACCCAATGTGTTCCCATTGAGTTCCCATCAAGTTCCCAAAGTGTTTTCCAAGTTCTCAATGTGTTCCCCAAGATGCTTCCAGTTGCACAGCAGTTTTATCCTATGTTAAAACATTGAAGACCAACAAACTAGAATTTTTTTTGTTCTATGTGACAGACCCAGGCAAGGTACAAAACAACAAGCCCAGACAAAGTTCGTTGGGGTGTGTTTACCATCTCCCCCAAGACATCAATATGGAAAGTAAGACAGGTCATTTGTCTGGAGCCTTTGTGTTTTACATAGGTGTGACTAAACTAGCTCTGTGGTAAGGATATATAGTACATAAAGACAAAAGTGTTAAGTCTATGGAGCCAATACTGTTGCATCATATGCGCAGACTACCTTATCTTGACTGTGCCCAGGGTAAAACCTTAACCTTCAATCCATCCCCACAATGCTCTATGTGAATTGTTTAGCATTGCATGACTTCAGATGATGGTAGTTTTTTGTGACCTGAACTCTTTTTTTGGTGTGTTGGTTTGCAAAAATGTATCAAGTTGAGTTTGTTCCCCTCCCCCCTCCCTTCATCAAAGGTTAAAATCTGTACAGTCTATTGGCATATGTAATGCTCTCAAGGTTCTTCTTTTGCACTCCATTACACTGGCATCTGGATCTTGTGGTGTACATGGTGTTGGATTTTTTACTTTAATGGAGCCCATTACCAAGGTTGCCTCACTCAAATCCAGTCTCCCAAGGCACCTGCTGAATCAACAACCAAAGTACTTTCATTAAAACCAGATAGTACTTCTGGAAGTACCAAAAACAAAAGAAAATTCAATGCAACGAGGGAATCAAATACTGAAGTCCCTTTGTCATAGCCACTCATGCTTTGTCTAATTCCAAAACCAGACCTTTTCTTCAGTTGATTGTTGACAGCTATCAAGTCTTTTGAAAGGCTTTGATTTGTGCACACACTCTCGTCCATGTGGCAATGTTAGAGAGTCGACATGCAATATCATCCTCAGATCAGTCCTACCATTGGAATTCATTCAAATGTAAGGAATCACCTGATTGCATAGTCAAGTATTGGAATAAATCCTACTGTTATATGCAGGCAGCAAACAAATGCAGAATGTAAAAAAGGAGCACGTGACTGATTGTATAGGTCTGGAACAAACTGTTACAAGAAAAATCAATATGGCAACCAACCCCACAGCTACAAATTATTCATGTGGATAACAATGTACACACCTTGAGAGCTTGAAGTGTTGAAACAAACACAGTGAGCATTGCTGATACATTTTTCAGAGACATGTTTGGAAACATTGGAAATGTCAGGTGTCCTGTAGAGGTAGGCACTAGGCACCTCACTTGCACCCCACAATTGTCTAGTCCTACAATTAGAAGAAGATGGTACCAGGAAGGAACATATGACAGCACCATCCCCCAATTGACAACAAGGTTGGAAACAATTTTAGGTCATTTAGAATTTTGCTATTATTTCCATTGCTCTAGAAGTGAACCAACAACACTCACTAAAGATCCAACCTCCCTGGAGCATAGATCTAGCTACAAGGCTTCCATCCTACTACAATCATACTGACCTTGCCAAGTGCACCACTTGCTCAAAAACACTATCATAAAGAAGTTAGAATATCCCATGCTTTAGTCTATATCAATCCAACGACATCAGCAAAGCAGATTAATGAACATTCATAGGAAAGCATGCAAGTCCAAAATGTGGAATGGCCTTACTCCACCGTGTGCATAATAAGTATACACTGACATTCTATGCCTAATGGATCATGTGAACAATCTCTCAAAACCATCAGAAAGGCCAAAATTCAGTTACTGCTAGGATCGATTGCTTCATCTAAACCATGATTGTTGCTTGAAGTAGGTGTAGCACAAGTCACCATTTGTGCCAATGTGCAGCAAGGATGCCTTGGTGTAGTGCACAAAAAGTGCATTGTAGAATTTGATTAAATATCACTTGTCTCCTATCCTCTTGCCTTCTATAAACTGGAACAAGGGTGAAAACGCAATGAACTAACAAAGAAGGAAAGTATGAACTGAAAATTCCATGCAAAACACTACAGCTCATGGCACCAAAGAATTATACCCTCCAGCATTGGTTCATATTTTGTGACATAAGGTGTGAAGAAGATGCTACCCCAGTGCAATGCCAAGTTCAAGTCCATGAAGACATTGCAAAATACATGAAACTTGCATTGTAACTACATCTGATACAGATTGATAATGTCAGAATCTAATTGTTTGCAAGATTTAAAAAAATTAGTACTCATTTCTTTGACCTTAGATCAGGAAAGAGAACTGGGTGATGAATCAACAAAAAATCACATGAAAACTACAAGAAGGATGTATAAATCATAACAATGATGTGCAAATGGGGAGGTGCCATGTGACAAGATTGGATGGTTCTAGGTCCTCTTAGAAGACCTAGAACCATGCAAGATGATCTTTGACATGATACTGATTGGGGGAAATGATAGAGTGCTTTGATCCACCTCACACAGTTTAGGGACAACAACCTTGGCACAACAATTTTGTTTGTTGCCTGGCCAACTTTGATAAAATTAAAGGTCCTAAATTGTAAAAAAGGTTTCAGAGCTGCTCAACTCACTAAGGCACCATCTCTTCACCACGTCAAGGTCACCAAATCGCAGAAAAGAGCAACCCAAATAGAAACCCAATGATGTAGTAATTTCCGCATCCTGCTCATGACATAGAAAAAGTCACTGGTGACTTCAACAATCTTTAGCACACAAGTTCATCAGCACGCATGAAATCCAAACCTAAAGGTCCATGGTAATAACAATCAGATGTTTAGTGCTCATCATTCAAGTAGGCATACATAGTGCACAATGTCTACATAAGAGTGGGGTGCAAAAAGAGGGATACACACCATAGTACCAAAGCACATAGAAGTAATGTTACTAACATATTCCATGTCAAGTGTTTGTGTACAAATTGAGGGAACTTCACACACACTCCATCAAAAACCATCTAACTGTGCATGCGTAAATAGCCAATGTGCTTTCCTCTCAAGTTTTATTCACATTATTAGCCTGCATAAACCAAAATCTATAAGGGACATGAAATAACTTGGGACAAAATGTGTAGAAAATAAGTCCACAAATAGGTTTTCAAAGGTAGTATGAGTTAACTAACATGTATGCTAGCAACCTTTGGAATCAATACCCCATGAGCTATCCAAAAAGCATTTCATCAATTGATATAAGGCTCCATGTAAATGTCTCTCAACCCTCAAGTCATAGGCCCTCAAGCCTTCATGTCCAAGGCGCTATGTCTTTGATTTGTACAAGCTTCAAGTGATAGGCTTTGAAGTCCTCATTTCTTAGGATGTCAAGTACTATGGTATGAAGGCCAATTCCCCCAGGCCCAAGCCTTGCCTTCTTACAAGACATTTAAGGTTTGGGGTGGCAGATTATGTTAATTTCTTGACCACATTATATGAGAATCTTCCAATGACAAACATACACTCATATAATAAAGCACTCGATGAAAATTCATAGTGTATGTTGAGGGCACCTTATATCCATGAATTGCCCTCCTATAAATTGGGAGGGATATTATGCCTCCTCCTCAAGGGTGGGAGGGAAATAATGCCTTTTGTAGGTGTAAGAACCCTCCCACTATTGAGGAGTAGGCATAAGAACCTTTCAATTTACACATATCATGATCTACATAGTTTTGGTTCATGATCAATTTGGCTATGTGCTTTATAATAGGTAAAGCCCATGGGTGGGCGACATTGCCAAAATGTGGGGCCAGACTCAACTATTGCCTCGCCCTAGGCCCCTTATTTTGAGAAAGCCCCCACACTACAGCTTTACCCTACACATAAATAGTAACCAAAATCTATGTTGAACATGAATTTTGTAAGAATTGTTGAATCTACCAGCCCAGACCTTAATGTAATGGAATGGTCTCAGCCTTGCTCATTATGTAAGGTGCATCACCAAGCTCACCCTAACAGCATCTTTCCATAGTGCATTCCATAGTGCTTAATAAGTTCTATGTCTAGAAGTTCAACCCTAAAGAAATATTAAGAAGGCTAGGACATTTGAAACCAGTCTGGCCCATCTTATATTCCTAGGTTGAACCTCCAACACTAATGGACTCTAGAAACGTGCCAAGTATTTCCTAAGTTGGCAATGGGTATCCATGGCATCTTCACCATAAGGGCCCATACAAGGTGGAGTCAAGTGCGGGCCTGATTTGGGTAAAGCATATGGCCAAAGGCTCTATCAAGCCCAAAGCATTGGGCAGATTTTTATTTAATTTTTTTCCCATGATACCGTTGGAGGTGTTTTGTTTGTTGGGTATCATGGGAAAAATTATAAATGGAATTGAGAATTTCAAAAAAAGAAACACCCATAAGAGCAAGTATTATATTTTCTAAATGGCCCCACCCTTTGTTATTTGAATTTTGAAGTTTTAAATTTAAATTTTAAGAAATTATTTGACTTGAAAGTTGAAATTTGAATTCCAAATTATTAATTAGGATTTTCGAAATTAATATTTCAATTCAGAAAAT